>JAABUU010001731.1_pt1 | contig 34709 bp, 29 predicted proteins | sample 5559301 | NCBI WGS metagenome assembly JAABUU01 (sample SAMN10711884, study PRJNA513360) | rock metagenome | isolation source: Antarctica rocks | place: Antarctica: Victoria Land, Richard Nunatak white
TTCACGATCTCCCCCTCCCCCCGCGAGGGGGCCGGGGGGAGGCTGATAGGGGTAGGTATAGCACATGCCGCGTCATATAGGCGCTATCCCTTGTGGATGGCCGTACGACGAGGCACAACATCCAGGCGGATCGTCCGCCGTTCAGCGCATACCTACCCCTGTCAGGGGGGGGACAGCCTTTTGAGCGTTGCATTCGCCGTGGCGCGTGAAGCGCCACTATGCCAATAGTGTACTCGGTTGAGGAGATTCAAGAGTTGACATGCTTCCCATCCGGCACAGCCTGGTGTATAGTGTCCCTAATGCATCCGCGCTCAGACAGCCCCCATCGAGCGAGACCCTGCCATCTCATTCACTCGCCCCCAGGAAAGCAACGTGTCGACAAGACTGAGGCTGCAACCGTGTCTGGTAGTCGCGCTGACGCTCGCCGTGCTGCTGGTCGTGCTGTCGTTCCTCTCTTCGAGTTTTCCGCTGGCTCGTGGAGCGACACTGGTCGCGGCGGTGGCCGTGGTACTCGTCCTAGCCGTGGCGCTCTATGCTCACCTAGGCGATTCCCATGGGCGGGCCTCACTGTTAGAGGACCAGCAGTACTTTGATTCACTCTTTGCGGATGCGCCGCTCGGGGTAGCTCTGTCGAGCCAGGAAGGGCGCATTGTCCGTGCTAACTCGGCGTTTCAGGCTATGTTGGGGCCGCAAAGTGGAGACCCGACCGACCATCTCGTCAACGAACTGTTCGTCGCGCGGGACGGAAAGCTCGAGAGCGACCCCGACGGGGAGTCGGTGGCCCACAATCGGCGGATGTACCAGGTCGCGGCGCGGTCTATGGGGGAGGATGCCACCGGCTGGGTCGAGGTCACGGGATTCACGGCCGGCGGTAGCAACGGAGGACCGACGTACCATGTGGCTCTGGTTGAAGATAGGACCGAGCAGGGCAGGACTGACGTGGCACGCGGGAGCGAGCAGGCACAGCAAGCGATGCAGCAGGCCGCGTCGAGCGCACTGGCCGATTCCGGTGATCTAGACGACGCGGTGCATAGGCTGATCGAGGTTATCTGTGGATGCGGTGGGTGGGAGCTGGGCGTGTTCTGGGTAGCGGATCGAACCAACGGCATGCTGCGTTGCACACAGCTCTGGCATCCGCCGTCGCTCCAGTTTCCACAGGTCACGTCTGCTACCGAGCGGCTCGAATTGCCGGCCGGCGCCGGATTGCCCGGGCGCGTCTGGTCGAGCGGGAAGTCCGAGTGGCTTCCCGATGCCGCTCGCGACGATTCCGTTATTCGTGCGCTCAAAGCATCCCATGAGGGCTTGCGCTCTTCGGTGGCCTTTCCGGTGCTGCTGCGCGGACAGGTGCATGGTGTGATGGAGTTCTTCAGCCTCCAGTATCGGGAACGGGACGAGAGCGTGATGCAGCTTATGGCGGGCATTGGTACGCAACTGGGCCGCTTCTTCGAGCGCGAGGTCGCGGAAGAGACGCTGCGGGCGAGCGAGGAGCGCTACCGCGCCATTACCGAGATCGCCCATGATGCTGTGATCACCATCGACGAGGCGACGACGATCCTGTCAGTGAACCAGGCGGCGGAGCGTATGTTCGGCTACAGTCGCGACGACCTGGTGGGTCAGTCCCTGGTCATGCTCATGCCGCGGAACCTGCGGGAGGCCCATCTGTCTGCGATGCAACGCTATGTCGCGACCGGAAAGCGGCGCACGGGTTGGGAGATGCTGGAGTTGCCCGGCCTGCACAAGAGCGGGCAGGAGATTCTGCTGGAAGTGTCGCTGACCGAGTTTGTGCAGAACGGCCGGCGAGCCTTTACCGGATTTGTGCGCGATAGTACCGAGCGCAAGCGCCAGGAGTCGGCCCTGGTGTACCAGGCACTGCACGATGCGTTGACTGATTTGCCGAACCGAAGTCTGCTGCGGGAGCGTCTGGAGCGCACGGTCCTGGTGTCGCACCGGCACGGACTCCCTCTTTGTCTGCTGTTGATGGACCTGGATCGGTTCAAAGAGGTGAACGATATCTTCGGCCACCACTCCGGTGATCTGCTGTTGAAGCAGGTGGCTGTACGGCTTCAGGCCACCTTGCGCGACTCCGACACCGTCGCGCGCCTGGGCGGCGATGAGTTTGCGATGGTGCTGCCGGCAACGGGCGTGGAAGGAGCGGCACAGACGGCTGCTCGCATCATGGACGCCTTCAAACAGCCCTTCACGCTGGAAGGTCAGGCTCTTGATATCGGAACCAGTATCGGTATCGCACTCTACCCCGACCATGGGGCAGATGCGAGTACCCTCATGCGCCGAGCCGATGTCGCCATGTATGCCGCTAAACGTACGAACACCGGGTACAGCTTGTACTCGCCCGATCGCGATGAGAATCAATCTCAGCGACTGCTGCTCACCGGCGAGCTACGGAACGGCATCGAGACAGAGCAGATGCTGCTGCACTATCAGCCAAAGGTCAACCTCAAGGACGGTCGCACCGAACATGTGGAAGCGTTGGTACGCTGGATTCACCCGGAACGTGGTTTCACTCCGCCCGATGCGTTTATTCCCCTGGCAGAGGAGACAGGGTTAGTGAAACCGCTGACTGTGTGGGTGCTGCGGGAAGCGCTGCGCCAGCACACCATCTGGCGTGAGATGGGCATCTTCATCCGCGTGGCGGTGAACGTCTCGGCGCGCACCCTGCACGATCCCGAACTGGTGGAGACGGTGACGCAGTTGTTACAGAGCTTTCAGGTCGAGCCTTCCAGTTTAGAGGTAGAGATCACCGAAAGCGCCATTATGGTGGACCCGGATCGCGCCATGCGGACCTTGACGCAGCTCCACAACGCCGGGGTGTGGACCTCAATCGACGACTTTGGTACCGGCTATTCCTCGCTGGGCTACCTGAAGACCTTGCCAGTGGACGAAATCAAGATCGACCGATCATTTGTGATGGACATGGCCGCCAATCGCGATGATGCCTCGATCGTGCGCTCCGTGGTGACGCTGGGCCACAATCTGGGTCTACAGGTGGTAGCCGAGGGAGTGGATAACCGGCGTAGCCTGGACATGTTGACCGAGATGGGGTGCGACCTGGCACAGGGCTACTTCTTGAGCCGGCCGGTCGCCGCAGCTGATCTCACCGCGTGGGTGCAGAGCAGGGAGTCGAGTTCACGGTCCGCTGGGTAGGTGACCGGTTTCGCGCCGATTATCACAGGTACTTCCGAAGAATCTTTCCCGCCGGGCTGCGCGGCAACTCGGAGCGCACCTCGATCAGGTCGGGTAGCTCCACTGGCGAGACGCGTTCACGCAGGTGGCCTAGAACGACCGCTGCGTCGAGCGACGCCGGCGCCACGACTGCTCGAAGCACTGAATGTGGCCCGCTCCCAGTCGAGAGCACGGCCGCCTCTGCTACGCCGGGCAGCGACTCCAGGACGCGCTCCAGACGATCTGGGTCAATCACTCCACCGGAGACCGGAATCAGCGGGCGGAGGCGGCGGATCAGCCGGAGATTCTTCCCGTCGAAGGCTGCGATGTCGCCGGTGTGGAACCAACCGTGCCGGTCGAGCAGCGGCGCCGGTGCGCCGGAGGCGAGGTAGTGGGAGGCCACCGCCGGCGAGCGCACGACCAGTTCTCCGCCTTCCGCCAGACGCCAGTCAAGATGGTCGAGCGGCGCTCCCACCGTCGCCGGACTGGGTTCCTCGAATGAGTCCAGCGAGATGGTACCGGTCTCTGTGGTTCCATAGTCCTGGCGGATTGGGATGCCGCGTTCGGCGAGAAATGCATCAAATAATCCGTCGGGTAGTGGCGCCCCGGCGCTCAGCGCGCAGCGGACGCTCGCCAGTGCAGAGGCGGTCGCCGTGTCTCGGAGCAGCGCCTGATAGGTGGCGGCCAGTCCGAAGAGCAGGGTGATCGGCAGGCGAGGCGGTGACTGCGGAGCCGTGCCCAGCGCTATGCCGGCGCCGACCGTCAGCGGCGCCAGGAGGCCCCCCACCAGTCCATAGGAATGCGAAACGGAGGAGGTGCACCATACGATATCGTCCGCATCCAACCTCAGACGCCTCACTATGGCGTCGATCTCCGCCCGCACGCCACTCCCGCTCCGCACGGCAAAACGAGAAGGTCCCAGCGAGCCGGAGGTCAGCTGGCCGAAGAGTATCTGGTCTCGTCCCAGGTCGGGCGGGACGTGGGGTACGGCCCCCTTATCAGCGCCGCGATAGGTCCAGCCGTCCAGCGCGGTGGAGGTGTCCGTGGCCTTCCAACCGGGGAGTTGGTTCCATGCGCTCACCGGGCCAAGCAACCGACGCAGGCCGGAATCGGCCTGCAGTCCGCTGAGTTCCCGCGCGGGCAGAGATGGGGAGAACAGCAAGGCCGGATGGCCCGAGCGCTCCGCGGCGAGGAGCGCTGCCACAGCGCCCATCGTTGCAGACACAACCAGGCCGAACGCCTCGCCGGGCGACAGCAGCCCATCAAACTCGCGGGACAACGCGTCTATCGTGGCGGCCAGCTGCCCATAGGTAGCTCGCCCCTCGGCGCAGTACAGGGCAGTCCGGTCCGGTGAGTGGCGGGCGTGATAGAGGACGAGCGTTGAAAGCACAGAGGAAGACCTTGTGGACGAGAATAGAGCAGCGAAGCCATTCAGGGCTTCAGCATCACCATACTTCCACTGGGCGAATACACTCTATACATCAGTATTCTTGATACAACGGCCGTGATTTGACAGCCGAACCTATTTATGGCACAGTATGATCGATAGGCATGATGTGAGTGCCATCAAGAAGTGAGAACCCCATGCACGCGGTGTTCGTAGCCTGCCTCTTCGGCGGCGCTGTGGCGACGGCACTCTTTGCTCCCCTTGGTTTTGCCGGCGGCGCGAGCGGTCACGGTCATATCGGGCAAGCGCACTCCGGTCACCTGCATGCTGGCCATGGCCCCTCCCACGCCGGAGCCACGCACAGCGTGGCAGATTCATCCACCGGCCATTCAGTGCATGCCGCGTCTACCCATGGGCCACACGCAGTCGCGAAGGCCGTGGCGCCATCCCACTCACTGGTGTCGTCCTCACTGGGATGGGCGCTCTCCTGGTTGAGCCCGCTTTCGCTGGCTGCCGCGGCACTCTGGTTTGGCGCCGCCGGGCTGATCGCGGAGGGCAACCGGCTGGCTCTGCTGATCGCCGTGGTCGCGGCCCTGGTCGGCGCGGCCCTGGTGCGCGGCGTTATGAACGCCTTCGTGCGATCAAACACACCACCGCTTCAATTGGGCGCCGAAGGCGCCATCGGCATCGTGAACTCCACTATCCGCCCGGGCGCCTCCGGCGAAGTGCTCTTCACGGTTGAGAACTTGCATCGCAGCATCCCGGCGCGCAGCGAGGAGGGGATAATTATCCCGCGCGGCACCGAGGTGGTTATCACCCGGCGAGAAGGCGGCTTCGCCTGGGTCGAGCCGCTCCAACCGCTGGAGGACTTTCCCGCCGCACCGTACCCGTCAGACTCGACCCCGGCGCCGGGGAGCGGCGCGTAAGCCGGTTCGGCCGGCGTTCAGTACCGGAACACAGTTCCAAGGAGTATCAGATGAACCCAGAAACAGCCATCATCATTGCCGTGGTGATAGTCGCCATGATCGCGTTGCTCTCCGTGGTTGGGTCGCTCTACCGCAAGGTCGGTCCCAATCGAGCGTTGATCGTCTACGGTCGCGGCGGCACCAAAGTTGTGGTCGGGGGTGGCACGGTCGTCCTTCCCATGTTCCAGAAGGCGGACATCTTCAACCTGGAGCTGATGAGCTTCGATGTGGCGCCAGACTTCTCCCTCTACACCAACCAGGGGGTTCCGGTCACCATCGAGGCCATCACCCAGCTCAAGGTGGAGAACGACGAAAACATGATCAAGCGGGCCGCCAACCAGTTCCTCAGCCGCACCGAGGGCGAGCGCGAGACCATGGTCCGCCAGGTGATGGAAGGTCACCTGCGGGGGATTGTCGGCCAGCTGACCGTCGAGCAGTTGGTCAAGGACCCGGAGTTGGTGTCCGCCCGGATGCGGGATACCGTGGCGGCGGATCTGGACAAGCTGGGTCTGGAAGTTGTGTCCTTCACGCTCAAGGACGTGTCGGACGAGTCCGGCTACATCGCCAATATGAGCCGGCCGGAGATTGCGCGCAACAAGCAGATGGCCGAGATTGCCGAGGCCGAGATGCAGCGCAATGTGGCCATGAAGCAGGCCTCGACCAATCGCGAGTCGGCCGAAGCGCTGGCCGAGGCGGATCAGCAGCGCGTGCTCTCGCAGAACCTCTCCAAGGCGGCTCAGGCCGAAGCCCAACGTGACCTGAGTGTGAAAGAGGCGCAAGCCGCCGAGATCGTGGCTCGCCAGAAAGCCCAGGCCGATCGGGCCTACGACATTCAGTCCAGTATCATCCAGCAGAAGGCAGTCGAGGAGCAGAGCAAGGTTCAGATCATCCAGAAGCAGCAGCAGGTAAAAGTCGAGCAGGTGGAGGGCGAGCGCCGCGCCGCCGAACTGCTGGCCACGGTCCAGCGTCAGGCAGAGGCGGACAGCGAGCGCATCCGCATTCTGGCCGAGGCGGAACGCCGCCGCATCGAGATCGAAGCCGAGGGGAAGGCGCGCAGCCGCAAGCTGGACAGTGAGGCGGAAGCCGCGGCTATTCTGGCCCGAGCTCAGGCGGATGCATCGGCCATTACCATGCGGGGCCTGGCCGAAGCTGAGACGATCAAGGCCAAAGGACTGGCGGAAGCGGATGCGCTGCAGCACCGGGTCGAGGTGCTGAACGTGCAGAACGACGCCGCCCTGCTGGACAAAGCGCTCAGTGGCCTGCCCGACATCGCCGGAAAGCTGTTCGAGGCGTACGGCAAGATCGGCAGCGTGACCTATGTCTCCTCCGGTGATGGCGAGGGTGTCACCTCGAAAATCACGCGTGATGTGGTTGGCATGGTGCCCCTGCTCGGCGCCGTGTTTGAGTCGACCACCGGGATGAACATTCGAGATCTGTTGAGCCGCAAGCATAGCAACGGCCACAGCTCCGGCACTGGTACGTCAACGCCGATTGAGGGCGACGTGCAGCCGGCGGTGGTGGTCCGAGCCGACAGCGAGACAGCCGCCCCCGAAGCAGTGACGGTGGTTGGTACCGGCTCCGTCAATGGAGCGACCGAGAGGTAGTGGCGATCCACTGACCTACATTCCTTGAGCGCGAAAACGGGGCACACGTCGCTGACGTGTGCCCCGTTCGCTGCTCGCTGGTGAGAGCAGCGCTGCGTTATCGAGCGGTGATCTTGATGCTCGTCCCATTCTTCAGCAGGATGACCAGCATGAACGGTCCGCCCGCCGACCAGGGCGTCCGATAGGTGTACTTTGGGCCGGCATGAACCGGGATCAACTGCGGGTTGAGCTGATGCCCGGCGGCGTAGACCCAGAAGCCGGCAATATTGAGGCGGTTGTATGTTTTCCAGTGAAGCACAACCTCGGTCGCCGTCCATCGCGCTTTGAAGCTGATGACGCGTGCCGCAGTGGGCATACCACAGGTGAAATCACCTGACGGACTCGGCCCCTTCGGCGTGCCCAGGCTTCCCGAGTGGTTGGTGATGGTCACCGTAGCCGTCACCTTGTAGTTTCCGCTGGCCGGGGCGCTCAGCGTGAATGGGTACGAGTAACCCTCGCTGGGAGCGAGCACCGGGTGCACGCTCACGTCCACCGTCGACGAGGAAAGCGCCGTGGTCGAAGGCGGCTGCGTCAGCCGGACCGAGATCGTCAAGTTTTGGGTGGCGACGGCGCCGCCATTACGTACCAGCACCGTGCCGTGCAGCCCGCTCGCGGTTGGAGTGCAGGCGCCGGCCGCCGAGACCGAGGCGCTGAGCGTGGTGCCGGATTGACCGGCGGCAATAGTATCGGCGTGGACCGCGGTGGCCGCCCCGGGCAGAGCGGCGAACGAGAGCCCGGACAGCGTAGCCAGGAGCAGAGCCGGTCGAAAGAAGCGCTTTTTCACGTTACATCCCCCATGAGTCAGAAACAGTGGTACATCCCCCAGCTGAGCTTCAAGTTCCCAGCAGGCCTCACGTCTTCGAGAGGCATGGATGTATCGTACCAGATAAAAGGCCGAATGTCACGCATTTTAGGGGACTATTTTCTCTTTTTCTACATTTTCCATCTCAAACGACTCATGCCGCGCTCCAATCGCATAATACAAGAGTCTCCGGTACTCAAAACAATGGGCACTATGTCACTATATCTAAGCATGCAGTATATCTGCGGATCACTGCATGGATCGGTGATATGTCTCCTCGGTGCTGTCAATCGACACTGACGCTCGCCTCACACGCATTTCAGTATCACCCTGGCATCGCAAGCTGGGCCAGGCAGGGATTCTCGCCGTCCTGGTCCAGGGCTACGGTGGCATGCCACCGCTGTTCGCCGAAGTGGTGATCGTGATCGCGCTGGTCTACCTTCACCAGAACATCCCGTTTCCCACGGAGTTGACGGCGACAGTACAATACGCCATTGACAGTGCATGCGCCCGGAAGGAATCCGGAGTTTTGTTGTGGTCGCCTCTTCACCGCCGCCCTTCGCCGTCTTATTGAAGCGCTACCGCGATGCCGCCAACCTCACGCAGGAGGAACTGGCAGAGCGGGCGCGTCTGAGTACGCGCGCCATCAGCGATCTGGAGCGGGGCATCAGCCGAACTCCCTACCGAGCAACGCTACGGCAGCTCGCTGACGCGCTGGGCCTGACCTCTGAGGATCGCGCCCAACTCTACCGAGTACGTGGGGAGTCGAACGACCTGTCTCCAGTGGCCTCGATGCAAGGGGGTTTTCTGGGCGCTCGACCTGCCACGCGGCTGGTGGCACGGGAGGCAGAGTGGGCGAAAGTGCTGCGGGCGCTGGATAGTGTGACACAGGGATCCAGCCATCTGGTCGTTCTCGGCGGGGAGGCGGGCATTGGCAAGACACGCTTAGCCCAGGAAGCGGCCATGGAGGCAGCACGGCGCGGCATTCTGGTCGCCACTGGCCGCTGCTACGACCCGCAGCGCGAAGTGGCGTTCTACCCCTTCCTGGAAGCGCTGGGCACGCTGGCGGAGCGGGCGCCAGGCGGCGTGAGGGATGCGATTCCCCAGCGCTGGCCCGCACTCGCGCGGCTCCTCCCCGAATACTTTGAGGCGGTCGCGCCCAGACCCGGGCCCCCCGAGTGGACCGAGGAGCTGCACCGTGTGCTGCGCGCGGTTGGGGGGTTGCTGCGGGTCGTCACAGAAACCATGCCGGTAGCCCTGCTGCTCGATGATGTGCACTGGGCCGATACCGCCAGTCTGGACCTGGTGCAACACCTGGTGCGCCATGGCCCCGACCAGGGTCTCTTGCTGCTGGCCACCTACCGCCCAGAAGACATCAGTGCCAGACATCCCTGGCGCCGAGCGCTGCGGGATCTGCACCGGGAAGGCCTGGTGGAGCGAATCCCGGTCGCGGGGTTGAGCCGAGAGGGTACAGCCAGACTGCTGGCAGAGTGTCTGGGGCAGCCTGCGTCGGATGCGTTCGTGGGCCTGGTGTATGGGGTCACCGAGGGCAACCCGTTCTTCACGACCGAGGTGCTTCAGGCGCTCATCGAACGAGGCGATATCTACTGCGAGCGCGGCCACTGGGAGCGCAAGGACCTGAGCCAGATCGAAGTCCCGGAGAGCGTGCGGGAGGCCATCATCGAGCGCCATGGGCGCCTCAGCGCGCCCACCAGAGCAGTGCTGGACCTGGCGTCCGTGCTGGGTGGGGTGTTCACCTTCGATGACCTGGTCACGGTGGGGGGGCACGGCGACGAGGAGGTCGAATCCGCGCTGGAGGAGAGCGACGCCGCGGGTGTGGTCCGACCGATAGGAGGAGAGGATTACGTCTTCCATCATGGGTTGATCCAGCAAGTCCTGTACGAGGCCTTGCCTGCGCGGCGGCGTAAGCGCCTGCACCGTCAGGCCGCGCAGATGTTGCAAGCGGGACCCGAGTTAGGGCGGCGGGCGGTTGAGATCTCTCAGCACTTTCGCCACGGCGGCGAACCGGTGCGCGCCGTGCCGTTTTCACTGCTGGCCGGCGAGGCCGCGGAGTCCGTCGCCGCCCACGCCGAGGCGGAGCGCCACTATCGCACCGCTCTGTCCCTGGCCCTTGAGGTCGGCGATCAGGCACGGGAGTGGAAGGCCCTGGAAAAGCTGGGCGGCGTACAACGGGCGGTGGGCCGCTATGACGAGGCCCTGCACGCGCTGGAGCGCGCGCGAGCCGGCTACCGCGGAAAAGGCGATGAGGAGGGCGAGGTTCGGGTGACGGCACAGATCGCCTGGACCCACTTCTTTCGGGGCACCACTGCGGAGGGCATACGCCAGGTGGGACCGATGCTGGCGCGGCTAGAGGAGGCCGAGCCGTCGCCGGCCGTGGCCATGCTGTGGACCGTCTCGGCGGAATTGCTGTGGGCCGCGGGACGGTTCGAGGAGCAGTTGAGCGTGGCCGACAGGGCCACCGTGCTGGCCCGCACGGTGGGAGACGAGCACACGCTGGTGCGAGCCGAGCTGTGGCGCGCCTATGCCTATCTGGCCATGGACCGGATTGACGAGGGCGTACCGGTGCTGGAAGGTGTGATCACGATGGCCGAACGGGTCGGCGATCTCACAACCCAGGCGCGGGCCCTAAACGCCATGTCGGTTGACTATGAGGAAAGCGGTCAGTTTGCGGAGGGGAAGCGATATCTGGATCGTGCTCTAACGGTTGCCGAGCGGACCGGCGATCCAGCACTCCTAACCTTTATGCTCCACCGGCAGGCACAACACGCATTCTGCACTGGCGAATGGGAGGAGGCTAGGCGGCACTGGGAGCAAGCGGTGGATGTAGCCAGCCAGATCGGCCCATCCCAGAGCGAGCCTTACGCCTCGATTGGCCTCGGGACTCTCGGTCTGGCCCAGGGTGATGAGGCGGCGCCAGCCCTGCTCGAGGTCGGACTGGCCGCAGCGCAACGCAACCACGACCTGCGCGCGGTGCGTAACGCGCAGGTGGTCCTGGCACGCCAGGACCTGCTGGAAGGAGCACCACGGCGCGGCTGGGAGCGTCTATCGGGACTGCTAGCGACCGGAGACGACACACGGGCCCTGGCACTTTTGCCCCTTGCCGCCCAGCTTCGGCTCGCACTGGATGAGAGCGCCGATGCCGAGACGTTGATCGACCGGGCGCTGGCGCAGGCGGCGGCCACCAACGACCAGATAGTCATGGTGGAGGCACTGCGCGTCCGGGCGCTGATAGACGCTGGGGCCGGCAAGCATGCCGCGGCCGAGACGGGATACGCGGAGGCGTGCGAGATCGCCAGAGCTATTGGCTCCCCCCACGCTGAGGCGCAAGCTCTCTTTGATTGGGGACTGTTCGCGGCGCAACGCGGCCGGCAGGCGCCGGCCCGCCAGCGACTGACGGCGGCTCATGCTATCTTCCAGCGACTGGGAGCATGCCCCGAGGCCGAGGCGGCGACGCGCGCATTGGCCAAGCTGGAGACCGGGCAACCTGTCTGATCCGCCCCACCAACGCCTCGGAATCGGTGCGTGGTTGGGTCTGTCACCGGTGCGGCTCCATTCGAACGGGAGGGGCCGACACAGCCGGCGTCGAGGCGCGGCCGTATTCCAGCGCGCTAAGCAACCCGGCCGGCAGAGGCAAGTTCACCAGAAAGCGATGGGTCAGGAGCCGTCCACGGATCGCGGCTCGCACCTCGACCCACCAATGCCCCAGCATCGAGAGGTCGACGTGTGCCAGATACACCTGGCCCGCAGTCCTCGCCGGTGCAACCACGGGAGGCATCCGCATCTCCGCCATGGTGGAGACCAGTTGTATGCGCGCCCCCCTGACCTCTTGGCCATTCTGCCGCAGCCACAGACGGACCTGATTGGAGCCGGGGAGGAGGGGGCGAACCTGCATGGCAAGGTCCACCCCCTCGACTCGCGCGGCCTGCGAGACCGTCGTGGGATGCAGAACCAGGAGCGGGGCGGCGACGAGGTGTGGCGTTGTCTGCGCGTGAGTCGCCGCGTCGAAAAGCCGCGACGATAGGATCAGGGTAGCGCCAGCAGCGAGCAGGAAGCCCGCTACCGCCAGGTATCTCATGTCATGCCCTCCCTCGTCACCGCTCCCCTGGCCCTACGGCAGTACCTGAATGGTGCCATCCATGCCAGGATGCACAAGACAGGCGTAGCGGTAGACACCAGGCTTGGTGAAGGTCACGCGGAAGGTGTTGTGTGGCCGCATGATCAATAGACCCGAGTTCAGAAAGCCGTTACCGGCGTAGACCTGCCCGCCGGTGGGGAAGGCAACTCGCGGATTGATGGTGATCCGAGGTGGGCCGCTGCTCGATGGCACGGGGACGATAAAGTGCTGCCGCAACTGACGGAGGGTACCCGCTGGACCAAAGGCAATGGAGTGAAAGCCTCCGACCCAGGTGACAGAGTCTCCGACATGAACGCTCAGCGTGTCGGGGAAAAACGCGTCGGCCGGGCTCGTGGCCGAGCCATACCCGGCGCGCACCGTGTACAGGTGTGACGGCGCGGGACGCGCATTGACCACCACCTCACCGGTCATCCGCGGGAAGTGGATCAGGCAGTGGTAGCGATACACGCCGGGCCGCGTAAAGGTGAGGCTCCAGTTCCGCCCCTTGGTGAGCACGCCCGAATTGGCAAAGCCGGTGCCATCGTAGCGGGCGCGGAGCGTGGGTAGCACCATGGCCGGTTTAACAGCGAGCTGCGGCGGACCGCTCCGCTGCGGAATCACCTGCAACCCGCCCTGCTGGGCGATGCCCTTCAGCAGTGAAATGGGACCGAACGTGATGGTGTGGGGCTCCAGTAGGCTGTTCGCGTGCCAGGTGACCGTGTCGCCCACGTAGATGTTGATGCGTCCCGGTGTGTAGACATTGGCCGCGTAATCGTCGTTACCCCAGCCGGTGGTGACCCGGTAGTGGCTCGGAGCCGTCGGGGCAGTCTGTTTCGGACTCGCTGCCTGCGAGTGACTCAGCCCCACCAGGGCCGCGATCGCGGCCAGGCCGACCATGCCGATCGATGTTCTCTTCATAGTGTGCGTTCCTCCTTGCACGGTTGATATTGTGTGGCGGGGAAATCCCGCCTCGCCTTCCACAATGCGGTCTGCCGGCAGGAAGTCTCCAGGAAGAGCACGCACGGACTACCCACAGAGTTGGCTCTTAGAGCGACCTATCTACGTTGAGCGCGCGTGTCCACGAGCTTCGCCAAGGCGACCGCCTTGCCGACATCAAGGGCGTTTCGCGCATCGATTACCATCAGCGAGACGGCGGGCCGATAATGCGAACGCGTCTGTGCGAGGTATCTCGTGTTGGATCACGGCCGATAATGAGATTGTTTCGAGCAACTGGAAACAGGAACCCACCAGAGTTGATCTGGATCTAGGCTCATACGTCCCTTCACCATTTCGCAACGGGAGGTTGATCAGACGTCGCTATCTGCGTGCCTGTACTGACGGAAGCGTGCTGCTTGCAAAGAGGCGGCAAGGACGCCACTGAGACCAGCACACCCGAGAAACAACAGTGGCGGCAGCAGTACAGCCAGTCTGTCTCCCCAGGTGGGAGAGGCACAGGACTGGGCCATGGGATCGCATCCTGGTCCCCAGCCGACGATCTGGTAGGAATGGAGCCCGGTCAGGCAAAGCCCCGCGACAAATAGCGAGAGCGTTGCCGCCAACAGCGCTAAACGCACGGCCGGCTCATACCGGGTTCGCACAGAGTTCCAGGCAGCGGCAGCAACGGCGGCAACACCGAAGGCAGCAATGACCACGAGCAGAGCCATGCCGGGACCACCGGGATCAGCGTTTGCCGCACAGTTGGAGCGAAGTGTCAGGCCGACCAGACCCAGCGCGGCGACGACGACGACCAACAAGTTAGGTTGAAGTCGGCTGGAGGGTGCTTCCATGCACCAATAGTAGCAACGACTTCGCAGCCATGGGCGGCTCAAGGCGCTGTCTTACTGCGCCAGGAAGGGTCGAATATTTTGCACGAGCCTCGAGCGGCATCGAACCTGGTCCAGACCCTCGTCATCTATGTCGACGACAAAGCGGGCACGGTATTGGAAGCGCAAGGGTTTTGATAGGAGAATAGTTGGCAGGCAGCAGGGTCTGCCGCGACGAAGCTGCGTTGCACACCGCAATCCTGCCAAGATGAGTCCATGGACCAGCTTCCTCCAGACCACGTCATTCCAGATCACGAAAGCGCGCTGCGCCGGATGGTCGCCGACGGGCGCGGGATGCTGTACCAGGCGTTTCGTTCCCTCAGTGACGCGCAGCGGACTGCCGGCGGCGCAGCCGTGCTGGAAGGCGACTGGGGCGGCACGATCTACTCGACCTGTCCGGCTCGTCTGATTCGCTGTGATGAGGGCACGCTGAGCCAATTGCTGCGCGACCTTGACGCCGTTATCTGGCCGGGACAGCCCGAGGGCGCAGGTGTCTACTACGAACGGCTGCCAGTCGGCTCCCAGGTGCTGGGCGGTATGAGTGGCGGCATGGTGATTGACGGCGTTTGGGTGCATGATGAATTCGAAGTCCTCGGCATAGCCGAGGAGATCCGAAACGTGATTACTGGCCGCGTGGACCGCATCACCACCCGATATCAAGGTGTCCACATAGTTGTCCGGGTGGACAAGGAGCTAGAGCGCCAACGCGTTGAAGAGAACTTGAGCGAGGAAGACCGGCCATACTATTCGCAATTCGACGTGGTGAAGATCGTTTGGAGTTGGAAGGAAGCGGAGGTCGAAGTAACTCGCCTAGCCCGGCGGGATATCGATCCAACTCATTCCTATTTCCATGCCTGGGGACTGCTGAAACTGCCGGACGACGGTGGGGAATAGTCTTCCGGGATCGTGCACGTGTGATGGGTGAGGTCGACGACAGCCCATCACCTTCTCGTTTCATTTGCTCGTCCCGCGAACCCTCTCTCATCAATGCCGATCGTGCAAGTAGTAGTAGATGCAGACTGCGCGTCTCGAACCCATGCAGCCCGGCCGGCCGACCGGGATGTTCTCGCTCACCACATCCCCGTCCGGTGTGTTGGTGAAGGCGGTGCGGTAACCGTCGCTGTCCATCGAGGCGCTCAGTCCGGTGCCATCGTACTGGCAGTGCGTCACATTCCCCGTTGACCCGTTACTCAGCCGCTCGCTCTGGCCGCCGCCGGAGAAGGTGGCATTGATGGCGCTGCCACCATTCGGGGTAATGCTGCTGGTCTGATCCAGCCAGTTGTAGCTCTGGCTGTTCCCACCACTCACGGTCAATTGGTTGCCGTTGGCATCGTACCCGTACGTGGGATTGCCCGGAGCGTTGCTGGTGGTCAGCTGATCCACGTTGTTATAGGTCATGCTAGTAGGCGTGCCGCCGCCGAAGGCCGAGGAGGTCATGTTGCCGTTGTTGTCATAGCCGTAGACTACTTTCACGACCGCGCTGTTCACCGCACTTCCTCTGCATAGGGCGAGTCCAGCCTGACAAGTCCGGAACGCGCGTCGCTGGCAACGAACTGATGACCTGTTGCCAATGCAGCCTTATACCACTCACGCGCACCCTCGATATCCCCGTCATGCTCAAGGACACCTGCCAGGTTGAGCATGGCCACGGGTGCGTAGTCTGGATGCTCAGAAGCTACGACCTGCCGATATTGAAGCTCCGTTTCGTTGGCGTTCCCCTGCAGCCGTGCAACTGCTGCCAAGTTATTTATGGCAGCGGGTGTGATATCTCGATGCCCCGATCTGGCTGCCTGTTCGAAGGCCTCACGGGCGCCACCTAAATCCCCAAGATCGTCTCGCAAAAGACAACCGAGATTGATTGCTGCTTGAGGTCCCTCAATCGAATCGCCCGAGTCCATTCCTATTCGATAAAGGCGGGCAGCGCTTTCCATCTCTCCAGCGCGCTCCATGAGTAAGGCGAGAGGGATCACCGCTTGTGCATAGCCCGGACCCCGGGACTCTACGAAAGGCTCCAGAAGGCGCCGAGCTCCGCGGCGATCTCCTACCCCGACGAGTTCGATCGCCTCTTCGAGAATACTTTCAGACTGTTTGTAGTGCTTCCGCATCTTCAAATCTACTTCTTTCGGTCATGCTGCGCCGGCGGAGCCGTTCCACGATGCGCAGGCCGACATCGAAGGCGCCGGCTATCCTCGCATTACTGTCAGCGGGTCCATCCTTGCTCTCATCGGCGTTCAATAGGATGTGGGCACGAGTGATGGTGTGGGATTCAGGTCGTATCACGCGGTATCGTGCCCTGCAAGAGCAGCCGGCACACTTCGCCCAGGGACACAGTATAGATTGACCAGGACGATGCTTCAATCGTAGCCTCCCCGTCGTCTCTCGTCACGTCAACTGTGGCAACCAGGGAGGAATCCCGGCTTTTCAATGTCCGGGGTGGGAGACGTTTCCATCCAGTAGTGAGCGATCATGCCGTCGGCAATCTGAAATATCGCGATCATCGTGTTATATCCCTGTGCTTCGATTTGAAGCCCCGTTTCGCGTAGTCTTTGCTCGGCAAGTTCAGGGGCTAAAGCATGACTCTGGTAAGACACGGGGTTCAGACGATCGGTCATTCTCACCACTACTTTGTCGCCCTCCACGATGAGATCGTCGATCTGATAATCCCACTTTCCCCCTGTAAGGTCGCCTATAACGTTCATGAAACCGCCGAGGAAAAACTTGATTCCATGCACACCGTGCATCCGGACAGGACCAGGGCCGTCGCCAAGGACGTCGGGCGCCACGATCTCTTCGACGGCACCCATGTCGCCTTCATTCCAGATCTCCTGGATGAACCGGCGGACGAGTGCTTCATTCGCGCTACGTTCCATAGTCCAATCCTTTCTGCCATGATACGTGACCCGAAGGGGCGATAATCCTCGTACACTGAAGCATGACCCGCACGCGCACCTCGTTCCTGCTCATACTGGTGATCGGCCTCGCCGGACTGATCGTGCTGATGATTCCGCGTCCAACGCCGGCGGCGGCCACCCTGGTCGGGACCAGTCTGCAGGGCCGTCCCGCTCCCAATTTCACGCTCACCGACCAATCCGGTCGCACCATCTCGCTCTCGCAGTTCCGGGGTGAACCGGTGCTCCTGACCTTTATCGAGGCCAGTTGCACCCAAACCTGCCCGCTGGTGGCGGAGAATATTCATCGCACCGTGGCCAATGTCGATCGCGTCGGGGGGCATGCCGCCGTGCTGGCCATCACCGCGGCGCCGGAGGACGATACGCCGGCCTTGGTTCGACAGTTCTCGCGGGAGCACGGTTTGCTGGGACGCTGGCACTATCTCAGCGGCTCCCGGGCAAGCCTCACCCCGGTCTGGCATTCCTACGCCGTCTATGTGGCGCCGCGCCACGCGCCGGCCATCCTGCGAGACAACCACACCAGCGCGGTGTTCCTGATCGATAGCCGGGGACGCGAGCGAGTGCTGATGGCGGGGAATCCGAGCGCAGCGGATCTGACCCGCGATCTGCGCTTGCTGGCGGGCCTACCACCCTCGAACGCCAGCCAGGTCGCGGGCGTGCCACGCCCGGGGCAGATGGCCCCGGATTTTACCGCCCGTGATCTACACGGCAAGACCGTCCGCTTGAGCCAGTACCGTGGCTCCGTGGTCCTTCTCAACTTCTGGGCCACCTGGTGCCCCGCCTGTCAGCGCGAAATGCCGTTGCTCAACGCATGGTACGCCGCCAATGCGGCCGCACATCTGGTCGTGCTGGGCGTCGACAAGCAGGAAAGTATTTCCGACGTGCGGTCCTTTGTCCGTGCCAAGGGCCTCCGCTATCCGCTGGCCATCGACGAGAACGGCGGCGCGGTGAGCGCCTACGCCTTACCCGGCATGCCTGCCTCGTTCGTGATCGATCGGTCGGGTCGGGTGCGAGGCTATCGCCTGGGGGAACTGGACCATAGCTGGCTACAAAAGACCGTCGAGCCGGTCCTCTACAGCTTCTACAGCTCCACCACTTCCCCATAGCGCGATGACCGGATCGCCGCGTCGATCACCTCCAGGTCACGAAGCGCATCCTCCGGCGCCACATCCGGTCGCTTCCCGGTGGTGACACACGTATAGAAGTCCGCAAACTCCTGGTCGAGCCCGGTGGGTCCGCCGGCGCACGGAATCTCCTGATCGCCGTCCCCGTTGGACAGCACCATTCGGTCCTCGTGAATCTCCAGCGTGCCCTCCGTGCCGTACACGCGTACCGGCGACTGCTCCTGGCGGTGGACGTTGCCATGTCCCACGCGTTGACTTGCCACGCCATGGTACACGCGTAGCGGCGACTGCTCCCGGCGGTGGACGTCCGTGGCATAGGTGAGATGACCCACCGCGCCGGTCGCGAAACGCAGGTTGGCCAGCATGGTGTCGGGCACGTCTTCCCCCGAGTGGAAGGAGGTCACCAGCCCCTGCACCGTGGTGACCGGCCCGGCCAGCATCTGCAGCACGGCGACCTGGTGGACCCCGCCGTCGCTCAGATATCCACCCAGGTGTTCCGGCTGCTGCCGCCAGGCGGTCTGGGTGTACGGGTTCTCCGGATCGAGCGGTGACAGTACGTCGGCGTGGAGCATGACGACCCGGCCGATGCGTCCCGCGTCGAGCACTTCACGTGCTCGGCGGATGCGGGGCTCGTAGCGCATGTTCTCGGCGACCAGCAGGATCTGCTCGGGCCGGCGGTGTGCTTCAGCCACCACTGCTTCCCCGGAGACGACGTCGCCGGCAATTGGTTTCTCCACGATGACGTGCTTGCCGCCGCGCAGGGCATCGATGGCCACGGGCGCGTTGAGCGCGATCGGTAGCACGATGTCCACGGCCTCGATGTCCGGCGCCGCAAGCAGGTCGTGGTAGTCGGTGGTGATGCGCGGATCCTGTCCGGTGAGTTGGGCGAAGGCCTCTGCCTTGGGACGGGTATGATTGCAGACAGCGACGATCTCAAAGTGATCGCTCTGGCGATGGAGGGGCGGCCAGTGCAGGTCGCGGGCCGCGATGCCGGTGCCGATGATGCCGAGACGGATTCGTCGGTGTGCCATGGAGTCTCCCTCACTATCTGGCGTGATTCACGGTCTGGATGGAGTTTGCTACGATAAGTGTCACAGTTATAGCAGGAGTCGATGTGAGTAGCCATGCGCTCGCGTCATGAGCAAGCGGTATGTTCGTTACACGGCCTGACGGCGGGATAGAACTGCGGCTGCTGGAGGAGCGGCACACAGAGACCGTCTATGCGCTGATGGACGGAAACCGGGCCTATCTCCGTGAGTGGCTGCCATGGGTCGATTCAACTTGTTCTCCCCAGGATATCGAAACCTTTATCAAGGCGGGACTCCAACTCTTGGCGGATAATGGCGCCTTCAATGCGGGCATCTGGTTGGACGATGTGCTGGTGGGCGTGGTGAGCTACCATCGCATTGATTGGACGGGTGGCGCCACTGCCATCGGTTACTGGCTCGATGCCGGCCATCAGGGTCGTGGGATCATGACCCGAGCCGTCGGGCAGATGATCGATTACGCGTTTGACGAACTCCAGTTGAACCGGGTGGAGATTCACTGCGCCATCTCCAATGCGAGAAGCCGCTCTCTCCCTGAGCGACTGGGATGTACGGAGGAGGCGGTGCTACACCAGGCGGAGTGGCTGAACGACCGCTTTGTGGATCACGTCATCTACGCGGTGCTGGCCGAGGACTGGCGGAAAACTAGGGGCCGAGAAAGTCTTCCGTGACGAAGACGCGTAAGCCACGTCGCTCAAGGTCCAGCCCGATGTGGGTGAAATGAGGTGAGAGCAGCCTGTCGCGCTGTTTCTTGGCCTGCATCGAATGTTGCTCAATGGTCTGCACCGCAGCCCACTCGTTCCCGCTGGCAGCGTAGACGTTTTCCGCTGAGTGCATCCCGCGCCGGCAAATGTCGTGCGGGTAGCTCGCGCGCCGATATCGTTTATTGGTGTGCCAGGTGCGACCAGACTTGGCCATGGCGCGAGTATGGCCTCGAGTACCGACGCACCGACGGTGACCAGGTGTGCGGGCGCTTCCCAGGGTTTGCGTCATGTCCAGCAACAGAGGTGCTCGATGATGGGCGTGCCGATCCCCATTGATGAGCATGAGCAGAGCTGTCTGGCAATCAGAGCCGGTGTGCGCGCAGGCACTGGTAACAGGATCGAAAACCGGCGGCGCCGGCGGGGTCGGAGCACTGATCGCGGTCGGGGTCGGTATGACCGGCTGGGATGTGCTGGTGGGCACAACAGGCATCGGCGTGCTAGTAGCCGCTGGTTTGGGCGCAGCCTGATGGTTGTTGGCCGGCCGAGCAATCGCTACGATGGCGCTCACCACTATGGCGACCGCCGCCACCGCGCCCAGCAGTGCTACTCCCTTGAGAACCCGCAGCATTATGACCTCATCCCTGATATGACGTGCTTAACGCACGATTCATGCCTGCTCAGCCAGGTTAGTAGAACAACACGTTCAGATCACTCCGCCTCGATGTCTTCCAGCGACGCGATGGTCTCCTCCAGCGGCGCGGCATACCCTTCCGCTTGAGCAGCCACCCAGTCCGGCTTCGCGAAGTGGGTGGAGATCGCGCGCAGGTGAGGCGAGACGTGCGGCACACGCGCGAACGGAACATAGTCATCGTGCGTGGTGGGTCCGAAGAGCTCCTCGTGCACCGCTTTGGCGGCTCCCCAGAGGCGGGCAGCGGCCTCTAGCATTCCCAGGGCCGCCAGTGCCGCGGCGATGCCGTCGAGTGCGCTGGCTATACCCTCACGATGGTGAACGTACGTCGCGGCCTGCAGTCCGTCTCGGTAACGCGTCAGGGCCTCGGTGTACTCGCCCTGGGCCAGCGCGATCCCGCCCAACGCGCGGAGTGCGGCGCCGATGGAATAGCGCTCTCCATGCGCCCGGAAGATGGTGACGGCCTCCTCAATGGAGGCGCGGGCCTGGTCGTACTCGTTATCCACCTGAAAGGCCAGGCCAAGACCGTACAGCGACGTTCCCATTAGGTGCATCTCTCCCATTTGGTGGCACAGCCGGGTCCCTTCTTGGAAGAAGGCAGCCGCCTGTGCGCCGTGTCCTTGACAGACCGCGACCATGCCGAGTCCTTCCACCGCGGCCCAAACCAGCGACAGGTCGTCGCTAGCGCGAGCAATGGCGATTCCCACATGGTATTGGTCGGCTGCCGTGTCGATCTGCCCTTCGTGCAACGCCAGCCATCCGACGGCGATAGCCGTCTGGGAGAGCACCCGAGGCGCAATGGAACCGTGCCTGGTGAGCATCTGTTCGATCCAGCCTCGCCACTGACTGTAGTGACCGTCAATGATCCAGTAGCGGTAGATTGAACCGGCAATTGTCAGGAACAATTCCACATCGTGTTCGGCTGCCCATTCCAGAACCGCGAGCATATTGTCCCGCTCTGCATCCAGTCGCCGGAACATGATCGCCTCCTTGGCGCAGAATCGGTCACGCCACGCCTCTTCGGCGAGTGCAAGGTAGTAGCCAGCCAATGACCTGCGTGCCACTTCGCTCTCGCCCTGCTCCGCCAGACGTTCCCAGGCATATTCCCGAATCGTCTCCAGCATGGCGAAGCGCGCCTGCTCGCGGTCCGTCCCACTGACGACCAGCAGACTCGTATCGATCAGTCCGGAGAGAGCCGACGCCACATCGGCCCGGGACATCGCGCCATAGGCACAGACCGCTTGCACTGCGTCAATCGTGTAGTCTCCCGCGAAGACGGCTAGCCGGCGAAACAGCGTTTGCTCGTCCGCGCCCAATAGGGTGTAGCTCCAGGCAATGCAGTCGCGCATCGTGTGGTGGCGAGCAGGTACGTCGCGAGGACCGTCGATCAGAACTTCGAACCGAGACTGCATATCCCGCAGAAGCTGCTGGAGCGACTGGTACTTTAACCGTGCGGCCGCTAACTCGATGGCCAGGGGTAAACCGTCGAGCTCGCGGCAGATACCGATCACGGCCGCGCTGTTGTCGCGTGCACTGAAACTGGGATTAGCTGCGCGCGCCCGAGAGAGGAAGAGTGCCGAGGCCGAATACTGTGCCAGATCATTGGCCGGCAGGGAGTCGGCGCCGGGTGTGGCGAGTGGAGGCACCGGAAACTCCTGCTCTCCCTGGAGATGGAGTCGCGCGCGGCTGGTGACCAGGAGCGTGAGCCGTGGACACGACGCCAGCAGATCCGAAAGAAACGGGGCGGCATCCAGCAAGTGTTCGATGTTGTCGAGGAGCAGGAGCATTCGGCGCGAATGCAGCGCATGCTGGAGAGTCTGCCGTACCGACTGGCCACGAACATCGCTCAGCTCGAGGGCGAGGGCCACGGCCGCCGGCACCTGGTGAGGATCCCGTAATGGCGCTAGCGGCACGAAGCGCACTCCATCAGGATAGCCGGCCGACTCCGTCCTCGCTACGCGCAGGGCGAGGCGTGTCTTACCGACGCCACCCGGTCCAGTGAGGGTGAGCAGCCGGATATCGCCACGTCGCAATAGGTGAATGAGAGCAGCTTCCTCTCGTTCCCTGCCCAGGAGCGGCGTCACCTCGAGCGGTAACGGCTCTGGGCCTGGCAGTGCAGAGGGCTTATCGGGCGCTGCACGCGCGCGCTTGATGGCGCCTTCCAGCCCTTCTCGCTGTTCGCTGGTGAGTTGAAGGGCCCTGGCCAGTAGAGCGACCGTGTCCCGCCACGGTTTGGTGCGGACGCCGCGTTCCAGGTCGCTGATGGACCGCCCGCTCATTCCCGCCCGCTCGGCAAGCTCTTCCTGGGTGAACCCCGCCGTCGTTCGATATCGCCGCAGGAGCGACCCGAACGTTGCTTCTCGATCCGTCTCCACCCTCGTGATCCCCCGAAAAGGACGAACAATCGTTAACTCTGGGTGATCTTATCACACGGATGAGCGTTGCGGGACACGCAAACTCACCAGACGTTGCGTGGGAAGCTGCGTGGATTGCACATGGTCCCGGGAAACGCTGGGGAGCACACTGAGAGTCAGTGTTGTATTCACCCAAGGAGGAGTTCCAAATGAGATATCGACCGCGCGTTCCGATCTTCATCGCAGTGACGTCTATCGTGTCGCTCGGCGCACTGTTGCTCGGCGGCACAGACGTCACCCATTCCGCCGCGCCTCGGCAGAGCGCGGCGCCAACCTCGCCGCACCACTACATCGCCACCGCCGGCTACGGCGCCGACGACTGGGCCGCCAATATTTACTCGCCGCACCGGATCAACATCTATGTCGGTGATACGATTACCTGGAGCAATCAAGGCAAACTCGAGCCCCACACTATTTCCTTCGGATCGATGGCGCTGCTACGGAAGCTGGCCCAACAGCCGGTGTTAGTCACGCCCCAGGCGAGTGGGCCACCACAGTTGGAGTTGAACCCTCAGTTGGCCTTGCCAACACATCGCGCTACCTATGATGGTGCCGGGTACGCCAACTCGGGGCTCTTGCGCAAGGGGCAGAGGTGGACCATCACGTTCACTCGACCAGGAACGTACCGCTACCACTGCCTGATTCATTTCCCTGTCATGTTCGGCGTAGTCGTGGTCAATCAGCGCCCCACAGCGGCCCATACGTACTCCGTGAAAACTGGGTACGGCTCGGCGACGAGCGCGGCCGATGCGTATTTCCCCGAACGTCTTACCGTCCACGTCGGCAGCACGGTGATCTGGACCGGAGCTGTTTTCCACACTGTGACGTTTGCCCCGGCAACCCTGATCGATCAGCTCCGCGCGCAATTCATCGTGCCAGTGCCACAGAAAACTGGCCCGCCGAAACTCACCATAAACCCCAAGGTGGCGTTCCCCACCGGCGGGACGGTGTACAACGGCGCGGGCATCCTCAATTCGGGCATACTGCAGCCACCGCATAGCCAGTTCGCCGTCACGTTCACCACGCCCGGCGTGTATCACTACGGCTGCCTGGTCCATCCCGGTATGGACGGCGTCATTCAGGTCATCCCCTAGCGCGGTGCGGAGCGAGGTGAATGACCACCGCGGTCATTCACCTCGCTCCGTCGCTTCATGAAAGTACAAGATTGTGGTCGCATTGCTGCACTCTCGTGTTCGTTGTCTTCCCGGGGTCTGGCTTCTCGTCGGCGTGCTGATTGCAGTGGTCGCCCTGGGGTTTGGGCTGCTGATGACGAATCTACGCCTCTCTGGATCCGCGTCAACTAGCTCGATAATCGATCCACGTCTGATCATCCATCCCACCCAAACGCATATGCAGGGCTTCCTCTCCAACGGCGTCTTCCTGACCGGCTCCCTCTCTCCCACCATGCCCGGGAAAAACACCGTTCAACTCGTCCTGTCCCCTGTCATGTCCGGAGCATCCCGACCAGCCGCCATCACACTCACGGCGGCAATGCTGGGAATGCACATGATCCCGACGCGGGCTGTGCTTACCCGTACCGTACGAGGCTATGCCGGGACCATCACCCTGCCCATGTTTGGCGCCTACCGCATGAGGGTCGAGATGCAGACGCCGGCGGGAATGCAACGTGGGATCATCATCATCAAGCTTCCGCTGCCGCGCTGGTAGAGGAAGCTTGTCCCCCGGCTTGCCAGCCCCAGCATTCCGACCTCATCCCTGGTAGGATATGCTGGTCGAAGGATCCATGCCCGTCGGGCCACGCAATTAGAACAATACATTCAGATGCATCAGCACTTCGCGTCCCAGTACCGGGTCTCCCTGAATGCGCACCTGGTGCTCCGCCAGGGCCACCTGAGGCTCCATACGACCGCAGACCAGCCGCAGGAACGTCTCGAAGTCCAGGGTGAGTTGCGCAGATGGGCTATCTGGTGCTTCGGGAAGCGGGTGCAGGCCCGTACCCTGAGCGATGTAGCCCCAGCGTTCCGACGTTGCGCCGGCGACGTTGAAGACGACGGTGGTTCCCTCGGGCAGCTCGACCCGTTCCCCGAGCACGCGGGTGATCAGGGCGGCGGCCGAACGAAGCGCGTGCCTGGCAAGGAACCCGTCGAGATTCCCAGGATGCCCAATGGCGCGGCGGATATCCTGCTCATGCACATAGCAGTCGAAGATGCGCATCTGCATCAGATCGCGATAGGTACCGGTACCGATGGGCGTCCATGACCGTTGGGAGAACTCCTCCCCGCTGAGGGAGCGCAGCGCCCGCAGCCGGTCGGTGGTGACCTCGCGGAACTCCTCCAGTACGATACGGCCCGTTTGCGACCGTCGGTAATCGACGTGTATCTCGTTCCGCTCGGCGATCGCGTTGGGTAGTGTTCCCACGCGAGCCGGCAGATGCTCAGGCGCGGGCCGCCCCAACAGCGTACACTCGCTGCCCGTCATGTGTGCGACGAGGTCTTTCACCGTCCAGCCGGGGCACCCGGTGGCAAGCTGCCATTGCTCTGCTGAGAGTGACGTGCACAGCCCATCGATGGTGCTCCAGACGGTCTCCAGGTTCTGGATGATTCGCGCGTCACTCATGCTCCGAGACCATTCGGCAGCGATATCCTACACGTGTGCCGCGGCCTGCATGCTCAAGGCAGCGGGCGATTCCGCGCCATAGAAGCTGTACCACGGCTGCGCGGCTTTCAGGCATTCGTTGACCGCTTCGATGTTCTTGACGCCCTCGTCTTCCAGCCAGGCGTGAAAGGGGTCGGCGCCGCCGGTGGCATATACCTTGATGCCATTGGCCCAGGTGGCGCGACCGCACAGCACACCGGCGAAGCGGATGCCATTGTCCCCCGCCAGGCGGAGCGTCTCCGTGAACTCGGCGTTGTTTACGCCCGCGCTGAGGTATATGAACGGCTTGGTGGCTGCCTCGGACGCCTGCCGGAAGTGACGTACTGCCTCGTCCTTGCTGTATGCAGCTGTACCGGCGAAGGCCTCCGTGCCCTCAACAAACTTCATATTCACCGGCACCTCGACCTTGAGGACATCCACCGCGTAGCGCGGTTTGGAGAACTCTTCCACCGTACGCAGCACGATCTCCGGTTTCTTTTTGGCATACGCCAGGCCCTTCTCATCACCACCTTCAGGGTCGTACCCGACGAACTCTAGAAAGAAGGGAATATCGTTGGCAAGACATTCGTCGCCGATGCGCTCGGTGAACGCGTACTTTTCCTCGTTGACCTGGTCGTCGTCGAAGGGGGTGTAATAGATCAGCACCTTGATGGCATCGGCGCCCTGCTCCTTGAGCCGGCGTACGGACTCCAGAGGGAGCAAATCGGGAAGACGACCGGGCCGCGCATTGTCATAGCCAGACTCTTCATAGGCGAGGAGCAGGCCACTGCCCGGACGGCGCGTCGCGGCGGCCGGCAAGCCATACTCGGGGTCGAGCAGGATGGCGCTGGCGTATCGAGTCAGCACCTCGCTGACCAGGCTCTTGAACTCTTCCATCTGTTGCGACGTCACGTCTTCACCGCTGGCGGCTGCCAGGGCCTTTTTTAGCGAACCACGCTGATCCATGGCCGCAGCCGCGATCACGCCTCGGTCATCCGCCACTGCTGCAAGCCCCTGTAGCTTGCCCGGAGTCAATAACATACCGTACCTCCAGCTATCCGTGCGCGGTATACACCGGATCACCACGCACGAACCCGGCCCCAGATGCCCCTGTGCTCCGACCACGACGGTCGGCCACGGTCAATATCCAGAGCTAGGCCTGATGTTCTTCGAGTTGCTGGAATCAGCCGGGATGGCTGTTACAGCAGCTGCCTACCGGTTACGAGTCAGGAATCCGACGATGAACACGACAATCGCGATCACCAGCAGTATATGAATGGCTGCCCCAAGGATATGGAACAGTAATCCCAGAATCCAGAACACGACCAGAATGACTGCGATGATCCACAGAATCTGAAACACGAGAGCCCTCCTTCGATGTGCCGCTTTACTACTACTCTCACTATATTGCAAGTTGCGTTCCAGGCTGCCGCCACCCTCACCCCGTAAGTCTGGTCAGGATGGTCTCATACAAGCGGTAGTACTGCCACCCAGGGTACAGCTTCATCAAGGCCCGATCTTGCCGGCCTTCGTCTCGGGCGTAGACCACATTGCCATCAAGCAGCGGCGAGTTACTGGAAAACACATCGCCGTATGACCACCATTCACCCGGTTGCCCGGAGGAGACAAAGACCAACGCATGGTGCAGGCCCGCCCGATGCACCGCATCGATCTTGGCCGCGCTGGTGAAGTTATAGCCCCGGTAGATGGGGATCTGCGTGGGGAGGTAGACGCTGACGTTATATGCCAGCAGCATGCCGGCCAGCAACACCGGCGCCATGCCGGCCGCCAGGCGATCGCGCTTCCAGCGTCCCAGCAGCCGCAGCGGCAGCCGGTACAGTTCTTCCAGGCCACGCGCGGTGAGCAGGGCAAACCAGGGAATGGCCACATAGTAGTAGCGCGGGCCGTACATCACGCCGGGGTGCCAGTAGAACACGTAGGCGCCCATCACACAGAGCGCTGAGCCGCCGAACAGGAGGTCCCAGCGGGTGGCGCGTCCCAGCAAAAAGGGAAGCAAGGCCGGCGCCAGGGTGAAGAAAAATGGCCAGCCGAAGAGATGGGCCAGCAGCATCTCAAGGTTGTAACTCAGATTCCAGAAGCCGTTGGCCGGCGTATGGCCGTAGCCAACTCCCGGACCAAAGCCCAGGTGATCGAATGGCCACCACAGGCTATACGGACTGGTCAGCGGACTGCCGGTAAGGTCCCAGTTGTACAGCAGCAGGGCGACGACCGGGAGCCCAGCCCCCAGGACCAGCCAGCCGCCGGCGCGGAGCAACCGGATCGAGAGGCGAGGCAGCAGCAGCAGCCCGAAGGGCAGCGCAAACGCCACGGCGTCGAGGCCGCGGGTGATGCCGGCCATGCCGAGCAGGAAGCCCGCCGGCAGCAGCAGCCGCCAGGCCTCCCGAGCGGAGTATGGCTGGCCGGCCGTGCGGCGGACCCACCGAATCAGCAGGTAGGCGAAGCTGCTCAGATAGAACAGCGTGCTGGTGTGCGACATATACGAACCGCCCAGGAAGAGCAGGAACGGGGAACTGAGCGCCAGCAGCGTCGCTACCAGCGCGACGCCCCGCCCGTAGACTTCTCGGCCGATGAGATAGAGGAGGAGCAGATCGGCGCCGCACAGCACCGGATTGACCAGCCACGGCAGGTGGGCGAGCACGCCCACGGCCAGCAACAGCGGCCAGCCAGGCGGATACTTGCTGAACCAGCGGCCCTGATACATCGGGATAAACTCTTCAGTGAAGAAGGTCGGGAGCTTTGGGGAGGGTACCCAGAGGTGACCCAGCGCCAGCGACTTTGCCTGAAAGAGGTAGGCGACACTATCCTGCACGTGCGGAATCGATTCCAGTAGTTGCGTCGCGATTAACGCCGTCGCCACCACCGCGACCAGGGCCGCCAGCAGAGCGAGCAGGTCCGGCAGCCATTGGCGGCGCGACAGAACGGCCAGCGTGGTCTGATCGTCGTGATCCGTACCGCCCATCAGGCGCAGCAATGCGGAGAAGAGGAGATACAGCACCGGAGCGAGTACGATCACCAGCAGTGCTGACATCACGTTGCCCAGCAACAGGCGTACCGTACGCTGGATCATCGGCAGCAGCGACTCGTGTACCACGACGCCGCCAACTGGGGCGCCGAGCACGCCGTTCGACCAGTTGAACCAGAGCGCATCCGGTTGATCGAGGCGTGCGACGAATGCATACCCCTGGTTCTGTGCGTTGACCCCGATCACGATACCCTGCGTACCGTCTCCGCGCATCAGGTCCGCGGAGAGAGAAAAAGCGCCGTTGGGCAGACTGCCGACGAACGCGTTCGAGCCGGGGTCTCCTTCCAGCTCGCCCCGGGCGTTGATCGACCAGGCTCCCGTCATAGTCTGCACCTGGCTTGCATCTAGGAGGGAAGCCGTATGATTCCAGCCAGTCACCTGCGCCTGGAGGTTGGTCCATGCCGGCTTTGGTTCGGCCAGCCGTACAAAATTACCGAACCGCGCGAGCGGAGTGGTGGCGGCCGGCATAATTGCCTCGCCAGTGGGCTGCACCCGATAACTGTCGAGCCCCCCGGCATACAGACCCACCCGCCCTCCGCGCACTGGACGGTTGAGCACCGCTGTGTTGGCGCCGATCTGTGCGATATTGGTCGAGCCACTGCCTCGGATCACCATATGGACGCTATCGTCCAGCGACCAGAGATAGACGAAGATCAACACGATATCCGTTGCCAGCGTTAGAGCGAGCGACCGATGCCGCGTCCACCACCCGCTGGTGAGCAGGATCGCCGCCAGTACTATGGCGGTTGGTAGTGCGGTGGCCCACTCGCAGCGCTGTCGCCACCAGGCAATTGCTACCAGCAAGACCAGCAGCAGGGCAAGCCCGGCCGGCGCCTGAAGCCGGCGATTCACCATGTCGTGCAGGCGCGGCGGGGTTGGTACAGAAGGCGAGGTTGGCTCGATCATGCTCTTCAGCTTACGATCGATGCAGCCTAATCCCAGTGCTCGCGTTCCGTCGCTGGATGCAACCGTTTTCCCGATGCCGACAGGGCGGGCAGCACCACACTGCTCAGCAGTAACCCCAGCGGGACCAGCGCGATCAGTCCCGCGGACAGGAAAAACACGGGACGGATGCCGGCTGCCGCGGTGACCATGCCGCCGATCAGCGGTCCGGCCCCGAAGCCCATGGAGGAGGCCGCTCCCATCAGCCCGAAAGCCGTCCCCTTCGCCTCACGCGGACTCGACAGCGCAGCCCAGATGCCGACCAGTCCAAAGAGCGCGCCAAAGGCGAAAGAGCCGGCCGAACGGAGCAGCAAAAAGGCCACATAGGTGTGGGAAAAGGCCTGCGGCACGACCAGCGCCGCGGACAGGACCACACACCCCAGCAGCAGTGGCTTGAGTCCCAGTCGTCGTTGGAGCCGGCCCGCCAGATAGGAGCCGAGGGCGGCAGCAACCCCGGAGGACGCCATCACCCATCCGGTCGCGGTGGCCACGTCGTGCGTACTGCGAAGCAGCTCCTGGACGAAGAGCGGAATGATGGGGAAGAGGGCGGTGCTGGCAAGCTGAACGATGAGCGTGAGGCCCAGCGCGGCGGCGAAGGCGGGAATCGCCAGGACCGACATGATGGAGGGCTGGCGTCCCTCGGCGCGAGCCACCTGGGCCGGCCGTTGGGCGGGCTCATGGACAAACAGGAAGACCACCACGGTGGCCGCGGCGATGAGCAGACCGGCCGCCACGAATGCGGCGCGGTAGCCCACCAGCTCGGCCACCAATCCACCGCCGACCGGACCAATGGTAGCGCCGAAGTACACGCTCATCTGGAGCAGGCCCATGGCTCGCCCCGTCTCTTTCTCCGGCGCCGACGCCGCCACCAGCGCTTGGGAGGAGAACACCGTGCCGCTCAAGGCGCCCTGTGCCATGCGGAGCACCAGCAAAATGCCAGGATTGGGCGCGAGCCCCATCAGCGCCAGCAGCACCCCGGCGCAAATCATGGCCCGGATTAACATCAAGCGGTACCCGATTCGATCCGCTAACCGTCCCCACAACGGCCCGCAGATCGTGGCTGGAATCGCCGGCCCAAAGCCGATCAGACCGGCCCACAGGGCCGTCTGGCCCAATCCGTGGACGCCGAGGTTGTGCTGAAGGTAGAGGGGTATAAAGGGAAGGGTGAAGTCGAAGCCGATGATGGCGGTGGCCTGCGCGATGCAGACCGCGATCAGCGTGGCGCGCCAAGAAGACGAACCACGGCGGGACGTGTCGTGGGCCATGGAAACCTTGTCCTGGCCGCGGCGCATGTGGAGGTCTTGCAGCGCGCAAGACGCAAAAATGTGCCGGGGCGCCTGGGATTACCTTCCAGCCTACCACGGCAGTCGGGCGCTACACAGACCCTGGGTGGCTCGACGAGCAAAGGTTAAGCGTCTTGTCACCGCGGTGGCGCGCTCCCAGACTTGATGGACGCACGATGCTAAACGCGGAACTCTCCATTCTGGCTAAAGAGCTGTCCATCCACCGTGACCTCGCTGCCCTGGCGAAGGTTGTAGACCATGTCCCAGTGGAGCGCCGAAAGGTTGGTGGCGCCGGTTTCTGGATAGGACCGGCCGAGGGCCATGTGCAGCGTACCGCCCATCTTCTCGTCGAACAGCACATTCTTGGTGAATCGCTGGATGCCCGCGTTGGTGCCGAAGGCGAACTCACCGAGGCGCCGGGCGCCGTCGTCCAGGTCCAGCATTTCGAGGAGATAGGCTTCATCGCTGGCCGCCGAGGCATCAACCACTTTGCCGGCCTGGAAACGCAGCCGAACCCCCTGCACCTCGCGCCCGCCGTAAAATGCGGGAAAGCTGAATTGGATTTCTCCTTCGGCGGAGTCCTCGATCGGTCCGGTGAAGATTTCGCCGCCCGGGAAATTCTTGGTGCCCTCATCGTTCAACCAGGTCCGCCCTTCGACGGAGACGGTGAGGTCGGTCCCCGGCCCACTAATGTGGACGGTCTTCTTGTCCGAGATCCAGTCGATCAACTTTTGCTGCCGCTCACCCATCCGCTTCCAGGCCGCCACCGGATCATCCTCATCCAGCAGTCCCGCGCCGTATACAAAGTCCTGGTAGGCGCTCAGCGACATGTTGGCATCCTGAGCGGCCGCGTAGGTCGGATAGGCGGCGATGGTCCAGCGCAGTTCGTCGCTGGCGGAGCGACGCATAAAGGTTTCCATGATGGGCTCGTTGGCTCTGCTGATGATCGCCATCTTGGCCGGATCGACGCCCGTCATAGTCTTGGTGTTGCGCGGCGCCAGTAGACTAATTCGCGCGTCCACTTGCTCAACCGTGAGCGTGCTGATCGGTGACACAAAGGCCAGCTGCTCGTCGCTGCCATGGCGCACCATGGTTTCCTGGATATCGTCGGAGGAGAACAGGACGGTCGGATTGCCGCCTGCCTTGAGCACGGCCTCGACACAGGCCTGGGCCAGCGGTTCTCCCAGGATCGGCGTGTGGATCAGTACCCAGTCGCCCGGCTGAATACTCACCGAATAATTGACCAGTACCTCGGCCATGCGTTGCGTTCGTGGATCCACGGTCTTTCTCCTCATCCATGATGTGTAAGTTCGAGAGTAGGGGAAACGCGGCGGCGCCGCTGATGCGCGGAAATTATCCGACCGTGCTCCTGCTACAGAGTCTGTCCAGTACGGCCGGGGTGAAGTCGGCCAGTGAGCCCAGGGTGAGGTCGGCTGCCTTCATGCCCGGGTCATCGGCCAGATAGGGGTCCGGCACCGCGATACAGTACATGCCGGCGGCTTTGGCGGAGCGTACGCCGTTTGGTGAGTCTTCAAACGCCAGGCAATCCCGGCCGGCAACTCCCAGACAGTGGGCCGCCGTCAGGTATACGGCCGGATGCGGCTTGCCCTCCAGCTCCGCATCGGCCGAGCAGATGACTTCGACGTATGGGCCGATCCCCAGCCGCTCAATCACAGCCTGAATCAGGTCGTCGCTGGAGGACGACGCGATGCCAATGGGCAGACCGGCGCGGCGCACCGTGTCCAGCGCGTCGTACACGCCCACCTTGGCCTCCCCTTCGTTCCGCACCTGTAAGATAACGCTGTCGATGATCTCTTGCGTTACCTCAGCGCAGGACGGCCCGCTCCAGGGATGCCGGCCGTACCAGAGTTCGACCACCTGGGCAACCCGTACCCCCATGGTCTGGAGGCACTGCTCCTCGGTGAGGTGCAGACCCAAACGCCCGAAGATCTCGATCTCCGTTCGCCGCCAAACGGGCTCGGTATCGATCAACAAACCATCCACGTCAAAGATGGCCGCACGTATGCTCGTCATGAATCAGGCTACCAGAATGGTAGTTATGGGGCCGGTGATAGCGGGGAACGCACTTCTACCGGCGGCGCCTCGCCCACCGCTCGGCGCTGGCGGTCGATCTCGTAGAGCATGATCGAGGCGGCCGAGGCGACGTTGAGAGAGGTGGCCGAGCCATCGATCGGGATACGCAGGATGACATCGCAAAGCTCGCGATAGGCGGCACTCATCCCCCAGGTTTCGTTTCCAATCACCAGGACCGTGGGCTTGGCGAAATCATGCGCATCGAGCAGAGAGCTGCCATGGGCACTGGTGCCAATAATCTGGATGGGCCCGATCGTGCGGCGGACGCGCTCGAACCAGGGCAGCAGCTCCGCCGGACCCGGCTGTCGCACCACCGGAACCGCGAACAGCGATCCGGTACTGGCGCTGATCGTCTCCGGATCGTACAGGTCGGCGCCGTGCCCGGTGAGGATCAGACCGCTGGCTCGGAGTGCGTCGCACGACCGGATGATTGACCCCAGATTGCCCGGACTCGCCGGCCGATCAAACACCAGCACGCAGAGGTTGCGTTGCACCGGTATGCGTGAGAGCCGGTCTTCCGGTATGGCCGCCACGGCCAGCAGTTCGGACGGCTCCGTTTTGTTACTTAGCCTGGCCAGCAGCGGCAGGGGCAGTTCGAGATGCAGGTCGGCTGGAGAGTCCGCGAGGATGCCCTGTGCCCAATCGGAAAGGGGTTGGTCGCGCGAGTACACCAGGGTCTTGAGGCGCCAGCGGTGCTGCAGCGCGCCATTGATCGCTCGCACGCCTTCCAGAAAGAATTCTCGATACTTGTGCCGCGCGGCGCGTCCTCGGCGGAGTGCGTCAATATGTTGGAAGTCGTTGTTTTCGGAATAGATTCTGGTGAGTTTCGGCGGCATAGGGTGGAGACCTCGGTCACACTGGCATTGGCTGCGAGGGGCGGTTCATTATGTGCCTGGAGGTGAAACGATGGATCCTGCACAGGTCGTACGAGACGAGAACGGAATGATGCGCTGCCGTGAGTGCGGCTTCACCTATGGGCGTTCGCGGGAGGAGGTCGTGGAGCTGACCGAGCATGGTCTTGAGGCGGTACGCACTGCTCTGGCCGGCGCCGACTCGACCCGCCGCCATCTGCGACCAGACCCGTTGGTCTGGTCGGTCAACGCCTATGTAGCCCACCTGGCCGATGCTGCTGCGCTGATCGATGGGCGCATCCATCAGATCGCGGAACACGAACATCCGGAGCTAGCCTGGCACGACCAGGATGCGGCAGTGGAGCGAGGCCGGCAGGACGAGCAGGCCGCAGGTGAGTCGCTGTCGCGACTAGAGCACACCGTTGCGCGCTTTCTCCGCTACCTGACTGATCTACCCCCGGAGGCCTGGAAGCGCAGCGGTGTGCACAGCCGCGCCGGCGCGGTGCGACTGGCGGAGGTGGCTCAGGATATGCCACACGAGTTGCAGCACCACGCGAACGATATCGAGGACGTAGACAGGCAGGTGCGGAGCTGAGTTAAGCTTGGGATAGGCTAAGGATAATGTGTTTTTAATTGTCTCAGTTGACATGATCACAGGAAGCAGCTTCCGGCTTGACGGTGGTCCCTTGATGCTCGGTACCGCACAGAAGTGGATGTGCGATGAATTCGCGTGACCAATCGACCGACCGGACCCTGTGTGGGCAGTGCGGAACACCACTCGATGAGGTTGGTAACCTTCCTCCCGGGGAGCGGAAACCCTGCGCGGAATGCGGATCGACTTCCAGGCGCTCCATGCGAATGATTGGTGAATGGGATCCGAAGCCGTTGGCCTTCCTCTCGCTACCTTGGACCGACGACTTCAAGACTGTTCGAGAGCACGTAGCCAAGGCACTTAGGCGCATTATGTGGATTGCACGAGACAGGCCCACGCAGGTAGAGATGAAAGAACCAACCCCATCTCGCTGCGGAGGCCCACCTCATGGTACCCGTGCACGATGTTCCACTGGCCGATCTGTTTCTG
>JAABUU010001737.1_pt1 | contig 34617 bp, 34 predicted proteins | sample 5559301 | NCBI WGS metagenome assembly JAABUU01 (sample SAMN10711884, study PRJNA513360) | rock metagenome | isolation source: Antarctica rocks | place: Antarctica: Victoria Land, Richard Nunatak white
CAGTCGCACCGCTTCCTCTTTGAATTCTCGGGTGTAGACTTTTTGAACTTTTGCCATGCTGATCCCTTTCCTGATTTGATAGAGTATATCTCAGCTTTGCAGACTCTATCAAACCGGGGCAGGATCACTACCGATTTGAAACGACGCATTTTCCGCTCGCGTAGTCGCGTGGGTTGATGCGAATTCTCTGCTCGATTATTCAGCCGTTTCTGCTGGCGATGCTCCACTCCAGGCAGGATTTCACGCTTGGCCGCTCCATAACTGGCGAGTTTGTCGGTGATGATAACTCGCGGCACGTACTCCAGTCCTTTGAGCAGCTTGCGAAAGAATCGTTTGGCGCCCTTTTTATCACGTCGGCTCTGCACCAGGATATCGAGTACGTTGCCCTGCTGATCGACCGCTCTCCACAGGAAGTGCTTTTTGCCTCGAATTGAGAGCACCACCTCATCGAGATGCCATTTGTCCCCACAACTAGGGCGGCGGCGACGCAATTCGTTGGCATAGGTTTGCCCGAATTTGAGGCACCATTGCCGCACACTTTCATAGGTCACGACGATGCCTCGCTGAGCGAGCAGTTCTTCAACATCACGGAAACTGAGTGAAAACCGAAAATAGAGCCAAACGGCGTGGCTGATAATCTCAGGTGGGAAGCGAAATCCTTTGTAATCAGGAGTAGGGGTGTTTGTTTTCATAGGATTATTTTAGCATACTGTTCAGCTATATTGCCAAGTTGAAAATACCCTCAAAAGCCCTGCAAAACAATGTTGGTCACTCCTTTTCGGCCTTCTCGTTGTTTTCCGTATGACTACTACTCGACCCCCTACGTACCAAGCGTTTGTCCATCAACGCGTTCAGTTTGACGAGCAGGGGAAAGAGAAACTGAGCCACTTGAGTCGTCAGTTCGCGGGAAACTCCTGCCGCGTCATAGGGGGGAACTTGTGGAGCCTCCTCCCCTATGAGATACTTGTCCATAGCGAAATCCTCCTGGTCTCAATGAGTAGGAACATCGGAATATTCCTAGTCTAATCGAAACAGGAGGATTTCTGCTAGCTCATTCTTTCAAAATTCGGGATGACTCATGTTACGAAGGCAATTTAGCGTGTATCTAATAAAGCAAGGCCCCAAGATTACTCGTTCCGCCTACAGCTTTCTAGCCCATTTTAATGTAAGGACGTGTCCATCCGCCACAACCAAATCCATTTCGACGGTTAGATTCACAAAGCGTATCATCTATTGCTGTACATCCTCCTTGATCAAAACCAAGATTGAAGATGTCTCCACATGCTCGAACAGCTCCTTTAGGATCAGGTCCGGTGGTATTATAGTAGTCAAGGCCGTTCATAGGAGTGTTTCTATCAGACCCATTACTCCCTGTCCTCGCCCAGATTCCTGAACCAGCCCACGACCTTTACTTGCAGAACGATCAGCATGAGCACTTTCAGTTTCGCTACTACTTGTTCCTCTACTATCATGAATGTTTGCCCACATCGAATCACAATTGGCTGAGAAATAGAGCCTCACATAGCCAATGGTAGGGTAAGGATAAAGAGCACTATGGAGATATGTAATGTCTCGTTGAACTTGATCTCTGTTACAGGATGTTGACCCAGAGTCAAGTCCATCACAAGAGTTATATCCATCAAATGAGCCAAGACCTTTACAATTAACAGCATATGGACGTAGATTGCTTCGAGAACTTGCATGAGCTGAAGGCATCGTAAGAGCATTCACATTCATAAGCAACAGGAGGACCAAGGTACCAAAGATGATTAATATTTTACGAAGCATGGAGGCTTCTCCTTTTCTTCACAAGTAGTCACAAGCATGCTGTACTAAACATGCGGTAACAATCGCACATGATGTTGTGTCGTCAGCATCCACAACAATTTGTTTTCGGCAGTCTCAACCCACAGCGGAACTGAGGCTCCTTTTTCCCTGTTTTCCGTTGCTGAGTTCCAACTTGAGCCTGTTTAGGAACCCAGCAATGGTCATCATACACTTTTTATTTGACGTGACTGCTACTCTACCCTTCCTGTCAGCTTACGTAGCTCTATCCCAGGTAGGCAAACGCCGCTTCACCACCAGCGACATACGACCCACTATCACACCCTATAGCGTGGACATCTACTCCGTTACAACCAGTCCTAGAGCATGAGACAAGAGGACGCTGCACTTGATTTGTAGCAGCGTGTACTGATCCTGTAACGAACAAAAAGGAAAAGCAGAATGTGAGTGCAAGAACTGCTATGAGAATACGACGCATCTATATACTCCTTCGTTTCCTGAAAGCACTAGCCCTAACAGCATGAAAGAGACCTCAAGCAATACGGCTTGGAGTCTCTAAGAGAAACTCATTTAGCTTGCTGATCACACACCCCTAGTAGTTATAGGGCGTATAGATATCTGTCGTCCCATCTGAAAACACCCCATTGACGGTATGATAATGGGCTGTAGCTCCAGCGTTGTTGTTAATGCTCCCAGAGTCACACTTTCCTAACGAGTTACATCAGGGTTTTACCCCTGTTGTTGACTCTGCGCATCTCAAAATAGACAGATGTTGTACTGGCTCCCATCATGGGAAGCAGTGCATTGAGGCATGGCAACGGAACACAACGTTCACTGAGAAGAAAGCGCTTCATCTTTCCAGGAAGAAGGCGGAACGCATCGAAAGCCGAGAAGAAAACCTGGTCTCCTCTTTAGGCGTTTTCTTGCCGTGGTACACACGATGCGCGTTTGATAAGGGGAGTAGCAAGCTCAACACGAACGGTCTCAACCGGTTCACCGGCGATCAAGCGCAACACCATTTTAGTCGCGACACGTCCCATTTCTAACAAAGGCTGGTGGATCGTGGTCAAAGCAGGCGTCACCCACTCTGCGTAGGGCATATTGTCAAACCCAATCACGCTCATCGCATCTGGTACCACTATCCCACACTCAGACAAAGCTCTGTAGACCCCGAGGCATTGCTCATCATTCCCTCCAAAGACGGCAGTAGGCGGTTCAGGCAACACCAGGAGCCGTCTCATCTCTTGATGTGCCCGCTCAGCATGAAAATCGGCGAAACAGATCAGTGCTGGATCAACAGGAATACTCACTTCTTGGAGCGCGTGACGATACCCAGCCAGCCGGTCTTGCGTACAGGGATGGTCAGGAAGACCCATTAAGGCAGCGATGCGACGATGACCTAAAGAAAGGAGATACTCTGTTGCCAATTTCCCACCAGCCCAGTTCGTCGCGCTCACTGAAAGATCCTCCGGTCCCAGTTCACCAAAGGGATCAACCACGACAAAGGGGATACCACGGCGGCTCAGTTCTTGCAGGTAGAGGGATCGCTTCTGGGCGAGGACCAGGACCGCCCCATCAGTCGCCCCTTCAGAGAGCCGCTGCCGCCATTGCTGCTCACGGTCTCTCTGAGCATGCGTTGAAGCAAGCACCACGCGTACCTCTGTAGGCAGGAGGGCCTCCTCGACGCCGCGCAAAATCTCAAACGCATAGTAACTGTTCAGTTCTTGCCCAACGAGAAAATCAATCTGTCCGCTCCGTCCTTTTCGAAGCTGCCGGGCTGCTTGATTGAGGACATACCCCTGTTCCGCCATCACCTGTTCCACGCGTTCACGCGTCGCTGGAGCAACGTCAGTGCGTTGGTTGATCACTTTGGAGACCGTCGCGACAGAAACACCGGCCACGGTAGCAATTTGGGCCATAGTCAGCGGCGACTTGCCTGGAGCTTTCGTCATCGTTCACCTTTTTCGAGAACCATTTCGCCATCCTTCTCCAACAGTGTAACGCACTCTCCTCAGTCTTGTCAACGGTTCCCACTCAGGAAAAATTCCTTTACTTGACAACAACGTTTTTCCATGTTACGCTCCAAACAACTCTGTAATTATCGCAATGGATTTCGACATTCGCATGAGCAGAACGGCAAAAGGGATCCTGTTGGTCTTCGCCTTCCCATGGGCCATGTTCTGCATCACCATCAAAGATGGGAGGAAACACCTGTCCATGGATACCACTATCTCGACATCGCACAAGCGTCGTTTGCAGGGCTTCGTCCTTTTCAGCGTGCTCACGGCACTACTCTCTATCCTCTTTCTAGAGGCACTCGATAATACGATGGTTGGCCCCGCACTGCCGGAGATCATCAAGCAGTTCCAGGGGACTGATCGGTATAGTTGGGTTGCGACGGCGTATCTCCTCACTTCTACCATCGCGATTCCTATTGTTGGAAAATGCTCTGACCAGTTTGGGCGCAAGTGGTTTCTGCTCGGCGGTGCGAGCTTGTTCCTTTTAGGGTCGCTTCTTTGTGGAATTTCGCAAACGATGAATCAGCTCATTGTTTTTCGTGCAGTGCAGGGGTTGGGAGCTGGTACGGGTTTGACATTGGTCGCGACGCTCATCGGGGATATCTTCCCTCTACAAGAGCGGGCTAGATGGCAGATGAGCGTCAATATCGTCTACGCCGTTGCCAATCTGCTTGGTCCGGCTCTGGGTGGTTGGTTTACCGATCATGGACCTGTGCTCGCTCCGCTCATTACGAACGCATCACAGTGGCGCTGGATCTTCTATGTGAATCTTCCGCTCGGCATCATCGCCCTCAGTACGTTGCTTCTTTGCTTGCCCTCCAACATTTCTGAACGTAGCCCCAACTCCGCTGGACTCGGAACGTTCAAGCGTATTGATATCACCGGCTCGCTCCTGTGTGTGGGAGCCACAACGTGCTTGCTGTTGGGACTCACCTGGGGGAGCAGCCAGTCCTCCGCATGGATCTCACCGCAGGTGGGAGGCATCCTGGCGGCCGCGATCATCCTGGCGTTGTTCTTCTTGCTTGTCGAACGCCGTGCTGCTGAACCGATTCTTCCCTTGCACCTTTTCCGTAACCAGATCTTTGCGGCTGATGCCGTCCTGGCTCTACTGGTCTATATGATCTTGCTTGGCCTGGCGATTTATCTGCCACTCTTTCTGCAAGGGGTATTGGGTCTCTCAGCCACGGGCGCGGGAGTGAGCATCACACCCTTTCTCCTCTCCGTCACTGGGGGGGCGACCCTTGCGGGTTGGTTGATCGCCATTCGCAAACGTTATCAGTCCATGCTCATCGTGGGCACACTCATCATGGCCCTTGGCGTTTTCCTTCTGGCATATAGGGGACCCGCAACCGATCTTCCGGCCACGGTGATCTGGATGGTAATGGCCGGACTTGGCATCGGTTCGATTTTCTCCGTGCTCTATCTTGCGGCGCAGAATGTGTTGCCACTGACTCAGTTGGGTGTGGGGAGTGCGCTCGTGCGCTACTTTGGTCAATTGGGTTCCACCCTGGGGGTAGCCCTCGTCGGAACCGTGGTCAACCAGTCTCTCACCAGCTCTGGCAAGAACACAAGAGCGGCACTTCCTGTCGCTCTCCAGCATGGCTTCCTCACTATTTTTGTGTTCTGCGCAATGGCTCTGTTGGTAGTCTGTTTTCTGAAAGATGCCCCAAGCATGCAGCCGCCAAGCCAAGCGACAAGACGCGAGGAAGCATGAGAACTGCACCTCCCACCAGGATGGGTACGTGCATCATTGGCTTTATGTCACGCTTGCGCTTGCTGTCAAGCAAAGAACGGCAGAGGAGTTTGCCCTATGAACAAGGAACGCACATCAGGGAATGTGGCGAGCAAGCAACGCCAAGTGGGCAAGGAACAATTGGTGAGAGCCATGTTGGAGGGTCGCACCTTTCAACAAGTGAACGAAGGACCAAATGTGCCATTGAAGCGGGCCATGGCATACCGTTTACTCCGTGCCGTCCGCACCAAAGGAGAAATCGCTTTGCAGGACGGGCGACATGGGCATCCATCGAAACTGCATGGCGAGGTCCGAACCTTTCTCGAAGTATCCTGTCGAGCTGCTCCTTGCACACCGAGTTCAGCCCTTCAGCTAGCCCTGCATGAGCGCTTCGATCTCCAGGTGAGTGTAAGTCAGATCAACCGTGTTCGAGCCACGCTCGGCCTGAGCAACCATTCTCAGAAATCACCACAAGAAAAAAAACTGGAGGTGCAGGAACTTCTTTGTCACTGCCAGAGTGGCAAGAAGGAGTAGGGAGTCTCCTGTTACTTGCTGCTGCTCAGGAAACAGAATTGCTTTCCTGTCTGGAGACGGCTCTCACCTCCAATATTTCCATCACTAATCCGTCGCTGCGTGTTGCTCGAAGCCGACCTGCCACCCTCCGTAGTCTCATGTTCACGCTCCTGTTCCTCCAAGCTGTCGGACTACGACGAACCTGGGAGTTGCGCGGCTACAGTGGTCAAGCTCTGGCACTACTCACTGGTCGGGATCGAGCCTATGGCTACCGCCACACCGAGCGGTTTTTGGCAGAACTGGCCTCCATTGGAGCGGATACTTCCCTTACAGAAGCGCTCGCACGCTGGACCGCTTCTCTGTGGGAGCCAAAGCAACCGAGCCGTGACAACTCCGTTCCAGTGTTCTACGTCGATGGGCACCGCAAGCCCGTCTATGCCGATTCGCTGATTCCACGTGGGTTGATCGGGCGCACAGGAAAAATCCTGGGATGCCGTGCTCTGGTGGTCTTACATGATCAGGAAGGTCGTCCTTTACTGGTGACTACCCATCGGGGAGACCAACATTTAACGATCGGACTGCCAGCCATTCTTGCCCATTACGAGCAGGCAGCCGGTCTGGAGAGCTTGAAACGCATCGTGGTGGATCGAGAGGGCATGGCGGCTGAATTCCTGGCACAACTTTCCAGAGAAGGACGGACCATCGTGACGGTGCTGCGAACCGATCAATATACCAATGTGGAGTCGTTCCGCGAAGTCGGGGAGTTTGTCCCTTTACAAGTGAATCGACAGGGCAAGGTGATCCGAGAGGTCGCGCTGGCCCGGTTTGGTCTCCCATTACCTGAACACCCTGGACAAGAACTGGAGGTGCGGGTGGCGTTGATTCGTGACTGGCGCCGCCTGGTTCCCAAAGAACCGTCATTAGAGGAGGAAGATCGGCCTCTGCGGTGGGATGAGAAGCCCGATGGGACCCATGAGTACTGGTTAGACGAGAGCTGGCAGGCCACGCCTTTGCCAGCACCATCGATGGAACCGAAGCTGATCCCCATTGTGACGACGGCAGGAGAGGCAGACGCGGTAGAACTGGTGCAAACGTACACCCAACGCTGGCCTGCCCAAGAGAATGCCATTCGAGACTGGCTCATCCCGCTTGGCATCGATATTAATCATGGCTATGCCAAAACCACCGTTGCCAACTCTGAAGTGACGAAAAAGCGAGAAGCGCTCCAGAAGCGACTGGAGAATGTGCAACGGTGGGCCGATGGAGCGCGGTCGCGCATGCGCAATGCCAGCAAGCTGCACCGAAAACGCTCCCAACAGACAAAAGAGCGCGCCGATGCCCTCTACCGCGATCTCAACAATCATCAAATGGAAATGGAGCGACAAGGCGTCGAGCACTGGCTCCTGCGGAAAACGATCAAAGAAGAGAAGGCCGTCGCAGACGCTGAAATTGAAGAGTACCGACAACGGCAGTGGAAAGCCTATCATACCAGCAACAACGAGTTCGCCAAATGCGAGAAGTACTGTCGAGAGCAGCGGGTGTTACTTCGAACCATGGAGGATCTGGCACAACAGGAACGTGGCATGTACGAGCTGGATAATCGTAAAGATCAGATCATGACGGTCTGCAAGGTGGCTCTGGCAAATTTGGGCATGTGGGTGCGCGATCACTATTTTCCAGTCGAGTACACTCATGCAACTTGGTACCGCTTGCAGCCTTTCTTTCAGTTACCAGGGCGGATCTTCTGGGGACGGGATCGAGTCGAGGTCGAACTCAAGCAATTTAACGACCGTGCTCTCAACCGAGATTTGGAGCTGTTGTGCGCAAAGGTCGCCCAAGCACAGCTGCATTTACCGGATGGACGCCGTCTCATCTTCCGGATGCAAGGGACCACTATTCTACATTTAGATGCGCAAGAAAAAGAGGTGGCGTGAAACCCTGTCAATGTTTCCGAAAACCAGTTGTCCACACTTTCCGAACACATTGGCAACCTCACGCATCTGTATACCCTTGATCTAGGGCACAACGAACTGACTGAGCTTCCAGAAGCACTTGGCTCTCTCAGCAATCTCACGCATTTTCTCTATCTAAGTAATAATCAGTTGACCTCACTTCCGGCGTCACTTGGCAATCTGAGCAATTTAAGGTACCTGAATATCACCGATAATTCCTTGACCACGCTTCCCGATAGTCTTGGCAACCTTACTCACCTTCAAGAACTTCGAGCCTACAATAATCAGTTGACGAGCTTGCCAGAGTCATTCGGCAAGCTGAGTAACTTACAGGAATTGCATCTCATGAATAATCGTTTGGTTACTCTTCCCTCGTCGCTCGGCAACCTTGCACAACTCAAAGAACTACATCTCATGAATAATCAGCTTGCATCTCTGCCCGTGTCACTCGGTAACTTAACCCACCTGACTCGACTTGATCTCAGAAATAATCGTCTGACAACATTGCCTCCATCGCTTGGCACACTCGCACAGCTAACGTATCTTGATTTGCGAGGCAACAGATTGACCTCTCTCCCAGCACATCTGGAAAACCTGCCACGCCTTGAAAAAATCGACCTGCGCTGGAACAAGATTACAGCGGTTCCAACATGGTTGCATCATCTTGAAGAACGTGGGTGTACTGTGTATCTGTAGTCAAAGTGTCATACCAATTTCGATAAGGAGATTACAATGTCACAATTCCCTGTCACTATGCCCGAACGGTTCCGTATTGCATACGAGGCGGTTAAAAAGCTTGAGCGGTATGATAGATATCGCGCCGCCTATATATTTGGCTCGATTGCACGGGGGCAGGCAACACGGCATAGTGATCTCGATGTACATGTGGTGGTAGACGAAGATAATGCCTGTACCAATGTCAATCATCCGATTATTGCTGGTGTAAAGCTTGATCTCTCGTTTCGCTCGATGCAGCAAGTACGAGAACACACATTGCAAACGATGGAGCAACGCGAACGCATACCATGGATCGCGGAGTCGATTATTGTCTTCGACAAGACGAACGAGCTTACGCACCTACAAGCACAGGCGCTTCAGGCACGACCAAAGAGTATTTCTCCAGAAGAGTATCAATGGATTCAATTTATGTTTTTTCATGGCAACGATAAAGTGCAGCGCAACCTCGAAGAAGACCCGATTACCGCCCTTTTCGTGATGCATGTCGGTCTCGATGAACTTCTCAAATACCACTATCAACTGCACCAGCATTGGTTGATAAGTAGCAAAAGGCTTCTAGCTGATTTACGTCAATGGGATCAGCCTCTTGCACATCTACTAGAACAGTTTGTGGCGACCTCGGACGTACATAGCAAGTTTGCCCATTGGACAGCAATTATCGACCATATCTTAGAACCACTTGGAGGTCGCCAACCAATTGCCGAGAACAACTGTGAGTGCGAGGTGTGTCAACGAGACTTAGCACTAATTATGGTAAAATGAAAACAGATGTTTTGATTGCTTCAGAGTAAGGGATGAACAAATGGCAATTCAACATGATGAAAACAAAGAACGCATAAGCCTCGACGCTTTTTTTGCCCTTGTAGAGAGCGATCCCGAACACCGTTACGAATACATTGATGGCTATCCTTACATGATAACAGGAGGGACACCTGATCATTCTATTATTGGTGCGAATCTAGGCAGAATTCTTGGTCAGCAACTTAGGCAGCGTCCTTGCATCGTTTATAACTCAGATGTGTACGTTGAACTAGCAGATGCAAGGAATTGTCTCTGTCCTGATGTATCCGTAAGCTGTGATCGACGTGATCGCCACGCAGTCAAAGTTATTCATTATCCATGTGTCGTTGCTGAAGTACTTTCACCCGGCACAAAGGCTCATGACCGAGGTATAAAGGCTGAATTGTATCAGAACATCCCAACAGTTCAAGAGATTCTTTTCATCGACACTCAGGTTATGAGAATCCAGCTCTATCGACGCGAAACCGATTACTGGATTATGCGTAATTTCACCCAGGAAAAGACGATAGAGTTAACCAGCTTAGGCATCTCTTTCCCTGTAATAGAGATTTACGAAAAACAACGTTCGACGATACTCTTCTTGATGATGAGTAAAGGTTTACAGTGGCAATAACAGAAAACGCTCCCGCTCTTGCGCTTGATGAGTCAGTTGTTGAGTCATTTGGCGTAGTGTATCACTTTCTTTGCTGTTCCAACTCTCTGATGTCAATTGCGCGACATACTGATAGATTTGTTCACTGCCACGCACCAGCATCAGATCGAAGTTGAGCAACTGCTCCAAAAGATTCTGCTCCTGCCGAATACGCCACCAAGTTCGATCCTGTGTTGGAACTGGCATCGCTCGTATATGCGACTCCACGGACGAAAGAGCCTGTTGCGCTACCTCAATCGTGCGAAGTTGCGCCATCGCCTCGACTGGTGGATCGGGATTGGCACGAGTCAGTGGCGGAACGTAACGCGTGGAGTAGTCGCTACGCAACTGTGCTAGCAGCGTTACAGCTTGCCCAAGGTTGTAAGATGCTCGCTCACGCACGAGCTGGTCATCGGTGCGTGCCTGATTCGTCTTATTATAGAAGTTGTAGCCGTAGCCTGTAAGCAATAATTGCAATTGCTGTACAAGCGGATTATTTGATGGTGCTGAACTCATTTTTTACTCCTTCCAGTACTGATAGGCTGACGGACGTTGCTGAATTGGAGCCGGCGGGCGACCACAAGGGTCGCACCCTACTATACATGACAAGTGCGAAGCGCAAAAAGTATAGTAGGGAAGCCCCTTGTGGGCTTCCGTTGTAAGTAGATGTATACTCCTCTTGATATCTGAACGATATTGCTCCTCTTGGGCGTCCGTCAGCCTCAATTGCACTTATTTGCTAGCGTGGTTACTGAACTGGAGGGCGCGGCGGAGGTGGAGCAGTCGGCGACGAATTGTTTGCAGGAGCAGTATAGGAGTCTGCATTGGTCGTCGCCTGAACGCCATTGATGCTGAAAGGCATACCAACCGCCATATTGGGGGCGGAAACAATGCCACGCTCGGCCATCAACATAGCTGTGTAGTAACGCACGGCCTCTAGCTCGCTCAGTCCGAAGGCTTTGAGCGAGATCAGTGCCTTCATACGCTCGTCGCGAGGAAAGACCAGGACCTTGACAGTATCCAGCGAGATGCCATAAGCACTCAAGAACTGTTGCAGGTGCTGGAAAACAATCTGCGAGAGATCATGAATTTTCTCATTCACGGACTCAAGCGGCGTGATCTGTACAAGCTGGTTCACGGCCTGCTCGATAACGGGACCAGCGTAAGCGTTCACCTCCTGAGTCATCAGTGCGTGTCCGCGATAGGGCATGTGCTGAACGAGTTGCAGTGCCGCATCACGCGTCTCGACATGGATGTAGTAGTCAACGCTATAGACCATCTCCGCCATCTCACGCGAGAGGGCCATACCGCTCGTCTTCACTACCAGCTTGGCACGATTGACATAGAGTGCCTCATACTGCCACGGACTCTGGCCGCCGTAGAACGCCTGCTGCATCGAGCCAAAGATAGGGCGGTCCGGCGTCTGCACGGTATACTGACCAGTCTCGTAGACGTTAAGAATCGCGCCACGCGACTTCAGGACACAGAAATGGTTGCTTTCTACAGTGAGTAGTGAGCCATTCATAATGTCGTTGTTGGGGTAGTGCCAGAGAATTACCTCTGGCCCCATGACCTCTTCGCCATTCTCGGCAAGTGTTGAAATAACATTGCGTATTCCAGGCATATCTTCCTCCTGCATCTTTCCATAGTAATAATTTTACATACGAGGGAAACCCTCTACCTTTTCAACGTACCACATGAGGAAAAATCCAATATCAAATAGCGGTTCTCCATATTGTACTGCGAAAATATATATCACTCCATGCTAAAGTCTGTGATATGATTGGTGGGAAGAAACGAATTGCAAGTATTCACAGGGGGACTACCATTGGACGGCATCAAGAATTATCTCACCGATATGGACGGCGTTCTGGTGCGAGGCGCGACGCTGATTCCAGGGGTGAAAGAGTTTATCCAGAAGTTGCGAAATAAGGGTATTCCATTTCTCATTCTCACCAACAACTCGCTCTACACACCCCGTGACCTGCAAGTGCGCCTATCCTACATAGGCTTAGAGGTGCCACAGGAGGCAATCTTTACCTCCGCCCTCGCCACTGCCCAGTTTTTGCAAGATCAACGACCTTATGGCCGTGCATTTATTATCGGAGAGTCGGGCTTGACAACAGCATTGCACAATATCGGCTATGTGCTGACGGATCAGGACCCCGAATACGTGGTGCTGGGCGAGACAACTACGTACAGCTTTTCACGCATCACCCATGCTATCCGCTTCGTCGAAGCTGGTGCTCGCTTTATCGCCACCAATCCAGATGTCATCGGTCCTGGTGAAGGTGGAAACGTTCCCGGAACGGGTGCCGTAGCAGCCTTAATTAGTGCTGCTACGGGGATCAAACCTTATTTTGTGGGCAAACCGAATCCATTGATGATGCGTACCGCTCTACGCACGCTGAACGCACACTCCGAAGATTCGGTGATGATTGGCGACCGTATGGATACGGATATCGCCTCTGGCCTCGAAAGTGGCCTCCGCACAATCCTGGTCCTTACGGGAGTAACCGCACGTGAGCAGGTGGAGCGTTTCCCGTATCGTCCTACATGGATATGTGAGTCTATCGCGGACATCGAAGTGTAAGCTATTCACAATATTTAGAGTAACAGACTACAATGCAAGCATGCGTTGGAGCGCGATACGCGACCAGTACACAACATCCTCATCGACCTTCACCTGATTGATCACCTCGTCACGCACCAGTGCCTCAAGTACCCACGCAAGATACGCAGGATGAATGCGGTACATAGTGGAACAGGGACAAACAATCGGGTCAAGACAAAAGATGGTCTGCTCTGGATGTTCTTGTGCCAGGCGATGCACAAGATTAATCTCGGTCGCAACACCCCACACGCTACCTGCAGGTGCCTGCTCGATCTGCTGAATAATGTACTCGGTTGAGCCATACAGGTCAGCCGCCTGCACCACCTCACGCCTACACTCTGGATGCACCAGTATCTTGATGCCCGGATACTCAGCGCGTGCCTGCTCAATCTGCTGTACACTGAAGCGCATATGCGTCGTACAATAGCCCTTCCACAGGATAATCTTCGCTCGCTCGATCTCCTCTTCGGCATCAACGGCGGTCATCGGGTCTTTCGGATTCCACACCGCCATCTGTGTATCTGGAATACCATAGGCAGATGCTGTATTACGTCCTAAATGCTCATCAGGAAAAAAGAGTACACGCTTGCCCTGTGTAAATGCCCATTGAATGACAGCAGGAGCATTCGACGAAGTGCAAACAATGCCACCATTGCGCCCACAAAAGGCTTTCAGGTTCGCCGCAGAGTTCATGTACGTCACTGGAATAATGCCAGCATCATCGCCAAGCGTCTCGTGCAGCATCTCCCAGCACTCCTCGACTTCGGCGATATTCGCCATATCTGCCATTGAGCAGCCAGCCGCAGGATTTGGTAGAATAACCTTTTGATGGTCCGCGCTCAGCACATCGGCACTTTCCGCCATAAAGTGAACACCACAAAAGACGATGTAGTCGGCCTGTGGACGCGCCGCCGCTAGCTGAGCTAGCTTAAAGGAGTCGCCGCGAAAGTCGGCGTACTTGATAATCTCGTCGCGCTGATAGTGATGTCCCAGAATGACCAGCCGTTCCCCCAGCGTCTCTCTTGCCGCAGCAATACGGCGGTCCAATTCCTCGCCATCCATTTCAGCATAGAACATTGGGATATTGTCATTGCGCTTTGATAGATCATGTTTCGCACGAGTTCGCGGCGTGAGCAGTGGCAAGACGCGTGTCTCCTGACTCTCGGCACATTCAGATGAGATAGCAACCATGAGATTTTCTCCTTGCAATAGATCAAGCAAACTCTAGTGAAACATCAAAATTAGGAGCCGAATGCGTGATCGCTCCCAGCGAAATGAAGTCAACGCCTGTCTCGGCAACACTTGCCAATCGCGACATATCTGTGCCAATATTGCCCGATGCCTCGGTCAGAACGTGCGGAGCCTGTCGGCGTAAAAGTGTTACCGCACTACGCATCATCTCGGTATCCATATTGTCCAGCAACACCACATCCGCCTGTGCCGCTATCGCCTCTTCAACCTCCTCCAATGTCTCACACTCGACCTCGATTTTGAGCAGATGTGGCGCAATACGTCGTGCTCCCATAATGGCTTGCGTAATACTACCTGCTGCCTTGATATGATTATCCTTAATCAGCACACCGTCGCTCAGACCAAAACGATGGTTATGTCCACCGCCAAGCAACACCGCCATCTTCTCAAGACTTCTCAATCCCGGCGTCGTCTTGCGTGTATCCAGAATACGCACCAGTGTCCCCTCGACAGCTTGCACACATTGCGCCGTGATTGTGGCGATGCCGGAAAGCCTGCCCAGGAAGTTGAGCGCGACCCGCTCAGCACTCAATATTGAACGTGCGGAACCGTTCAGACGAGCGAGCACAGTACCGGATTGAACACTGGCTCCATCGTGCGCTCCTTCCTCAATATCTATCCCCTCATCCAGCATGCGAAACGTCTCTAACGCAACCGAAAGACCCGCAATAACACCGGCTTGCCGTGTAATCAGCGCTGCCTGCGCCCGTTGCGTTTCCGGCACGGTGCTACGTGTGGTGATATCATCAAACGCACTGTCCTCTTCCAACGCATGCATAATCAAGTCTTGATATTGCTTAAACATGGGGCTACCTCCTATTCATCAATAGCATCACGGACCCCGTAGGGGCCTTTATTCATAACGCCCTCGTCCCCCCCCGATCACGTCCTCATTTATTGAATACGTTGCTCAATCCTTGCCAATATTGGTTATTGATTACAGGGCGTTATGAATAAAGGCCCCTACACATCCGTCAACGTCTACCAACATAAGTTGATGAAGACGAGGATGGAGCGAGAGCGTTCAGAATAGCATCTTTTTGATACACGAAATGGTGTATGGCAAGTCGCCCGTCTGTCTTCTGATAATCGAAACGCCAGTGACTACCTCGGCTCTCCTGGCGTTGCAGTGCAGCAGCGATAATCAGTTCCGCTACTCGTAACATGTTGAGCGTCTCTAGCTCCTGACGTGTAGACTCTGAACCGTGAGCAGTCATGTACTGGCATAAAGCCTGTATTCTCTGTCTTGCTCCTAGCAGTCCCTGCTCATCACGACATAGCGAAACATATTGCCACATGATCTGGCGTAGTTCGTCCCGTATTGACTGCGTTGTACGTTCCTCAGCAGTTCTCGACAAGCGTATATTCTTTTGTAAGTCTTTATAGCTAATTACCTCTTGCTTGCTTTTCGTCACCTGTGTAGCATTTGTCTTTTTACGCTCTGTCACGAGAAAATCGGCGATTCGCACGCCGTACACCAGTCCCTCTAACAGAGAATTGCTGGCAAGTCTGTTAGCACCATGTACGCCCGTACAAGCGACCTCACCAACGGCATACAATCCTGGCACTGTTGTACGCCCATAGGTATCAACCATCACACCTCCCATACAATAGTGAGCGGCAGGTGCAATCGGAATAAGGTCGGTAGCAAGGTCTAGCCCGTGTTCGCGACACAAAGCCGAGATGGTCGGAAAACGCGCATGCATCTTCTCAGCGGGCAAGTGGCGCAGGTCGAGATACTGGCAGTCGGTCTTTTCTGCAAGCATTTCGCTCAGAATAGCGCGTGCCACTACATCGCGTGGAGCCAATTCGTTTTGTGAACTATAGCGCGGCATGAAGCGTTCGCCTGTATGATTGCGTAAGTATGCACCCTCGCCACGTACCGCCTCTGAAATGAGGTGTGATGCGCCGTCAGCAACTAAAACAGTGGGATGGAATTGCATAAACTCAAGATCAGTCAGTGTGGCCCCTGCATCCCATGCTAATGCAAGACCATCAGCAGTAGCCCCGGAAGGATTCGACGTATGTAGCCATAGTCCACCAGCTCCACCATTGGCTAAAACAGTTGCATCAGCACGAACAATAAACACACGTCCATCCCGGTCAACGGCCTCAGTCGCGATGCAAACACCATTTTCTACTCGAAGATGGCGTACAAATGTCTCTTCAAACACAGTAACAGAAGAACGTTTACGAATTTTGGCTATAAGCACATGCTCGATCTCAGCACCCGTTGCATCACCACCTGCATGCAAAACACGCCAGCGTGAGTGCGCCCCTTCGCGACCAAGCAAGAAACCATCAGGCGTTACATGGGCATCGCTTCCAGGTTCGGCACGATCAAATTGCACACCAAGGCTCATCAACCAGCGAACTGCACCTGGTGCCTCTTCCACTAGCACACGTACTGCGTCTTCGTCACACAGGCCAGCACCTGCCGCGAGTGTATCTTGATAATGTAACTCTGGCGTATCGTCAGCCCCTAGCGCGACAGCAAGACCTCCCTGTGCGTATCGTGTGTTGCTCTCGCCAAGCTGTCCTTTTGTGAAAAGCGCAACCCGTATATGCTGCGGTAGCCGTAATGCAACCGAGAGACCCGCGATACCACCACCTATGATCGCAACATCAAATTTCTCAGAGGTAGCATTCTCTCTATCTATTGCGTCAACGTCTATTTCGCTGTTTTCTAAGAAAGCATTTGCCATGCCCTATTCTCCCTTGAATAAGTGTACTTTATACACTTACTAAGCAGACAAAAAAGTAAAGGTGTCATTCTTACACTAACCCTTATAGCAAGAAGTATACCAGCTAAATTTGAGAAAAACAAGGGTTGCAGAAACCTCATAACTTCACAAGGACACTCGCACACGCCCTGTGTAACCACATGACACCCATAAATCGTGTAACCTGTATACGCCGCATTGTATGACGCCGCTTCTTCTACGGCAAACATCTTGTGTATCTTCTACACAATATCAGATGTTCATACACGACAGCTATAGAGAATTTCTTCTATCTACACGAAATGGAGATGTACCATGTTCGCCTTAGCATCCCTGCAAGTACGCATCGTTGCCAATGCCAATTGGGTAGACTACCTCATTATCGGTCTCTACTTCGCCGTGACGTTAGGCATTGGCTTCGCATTGAGAACTCGTATGCGTTCCTCAGAAGATTTCTTCTTATCAGGTCGTTCACTACCAAGCTGGGTCACAGGTTTGGCCTTTGTCGGTGCTAACCTCGGTGCCTGGAAATCCTGGGTATGGGTGCAAATGCCGCCCAGTATGGTATTCTGCAGGCACATTTTTATTGGATTGGTGCTATTCCTGCCATGATTTTTGTTGCTATCTTCATGATGCCGTTTTACTACGGCAGTAAAGCGCACTCAGTTCCCGGTTTTCTCAAGTTGCGTTATAACGAAGCCACACGCGGCTTCAATGCAATTTCTTTCGCGGTGTTAACATTGTTGACAAGTGGCATCAATATGTATGCCGCCGCTCTCGTTTTTAACGTTTTGCTGGGCTGGTCGCTCAACGCTAGCATATGGGCTGCAGCAGTATTCATCATGGCCTATATTTTGCTTGGCGGACTCACGTCGTCTATCTATAACGAAACGTTGCAATTCTTCCTGATTGTGGCTGGATTGCTACCACTAACTATTGTTGGTTTGATCAACGTCGGCGGCTGGTCCGGCTTGCAGGCCAAAGTACACAATCCCGCCTTCTTCCACCTCTGGACAGGTACCGCGACCAATAACAATCCGTTTGGGGTGAACTTTATCGGCATTGTACTTGGCTTGGGCTTTGTCCTGAGTTTCGGCTATTGGTGTACCGACTTCCTCGTAGTACAGCGTGCTCTGGCCGCAGAAGACGAAGCCGCTGCCGAACGCACACCGCTGATTGCGACCTTCCCTAAGTTGTTTTTTCCATTCCTGGCAATCATTCCAGGCTTGATTGTTCTCTCGGTGCTCCCACAACTTGGTCATGGCGGCGGCTTCGAGAACTCATACAACATGGCGATTCCATTTGCGATGGTTCACTACTTCCCCAATGGCCTACTCGGTCTCGGCCTTACAGCACTACTTGCCTCCTTTATGTCGGGCATGGCTGGTAATGTAACCGCCTTCAACACCGTCTGGACCTACGACATCTATCGCTCCAACATCAAGCGCGATGCCCCCGACCGTCACTACTTACAAATGGGTCGCATTGTTACTGTCGTCGGTGTTGTACTCAGCGTAGGCACGGCCTATCTTGCATCGAATTTCAACAGTATCATGGACTACGTACAAGCCTTGTTCTCCATCTTCAATGCGCCATTGCTTGCCACCTTCCTGCTCGGCATGTTCTGGCGACGTACAACCTCCTGGGGTGGCTTCTGGGGCTTACTCATCGGCACAATTATTTCCATTGTCCTCTGGGTTGGCGAACAATTCATGCATCTTTTCTCATTAGGCAGTTCGGAAGGTTCCAGCATGTGGCGTGCAGTAATCGCATTCGTGACCTGTTTCGTCATAACAGTTACAGTCTCGCTCTTCACTGAACGGAAAACAGACGGGGAACTCAAAGGACAGGTGTATGGTTTGACACAAAGAGTACAAGTGAATGAAACTGTCTGGTATAAAAGACCTCTGGTATAGGCGGGAGCAGCCATCGCAATCTTCGTCGTGCTAAATATCGCGTTCTTCTAGCCAGAAGAAAGGAAATACAACTATGAGTCAAAATGAAGTGGAAGACACAAACACTCCCGATAATACGAACCAAAACGAGACGCAAGGCACGAACGCGGCTGTCAATACGAGACAAAACGAAGCGGAAGGCATGAAAGCCTCCGGCGAGTCACACAAAATGTCTATTGCAATTGTTATCGGAAGCACCATTGGCGCGATTGGTTTGATCCTCCTGCTCTACGGGTTATTCGGAGGCACTAGCTACTCACACAGTGACAACATCAACATCAACCTGTGGTGGGGCCTGCTGATGGTTGCCTTCGGCATTATCATGGCTGGTGGGAACTACCTCGCCACTCGGATGCGAACACAAGCAGCAACTAACCGCTAAATAGAGCATATGCAGGAACAGCCTCTTCTCCGCGAAGCAGAGGCTGTTCCTGCATATGCTCTATTTCAAGAGCCGAAAAGCTGTATACCAAACAAGCTAAATGCCTGCACCACGAGATAAACAATCGCCAGTATACTCACCACAATCGCAAGGCTAAACGCCAGAATATTGTAGAACATGCTATTCGTATACTTCCCCATGAGCCGCTTCTGATTCACGAGATAGAGAATCGAGAACAGGATAACAGGTAAAAGTACACCATTGAGGACATAAAGATTCAGCAGAATACTTACTACAGGCAAGTTCGGAATAGCCGCAATAATAACGCTTATAATAATAAGACCCGTAAAAAGTATCCAGAATGCTGGTGCTTCACTCCAACGCTTGCTCACACCACCCTCTAAACCTAACGCCTCAGTAATAGAGTAACTGGTAGTTAAGGGCAGTACGCCTGCGGCAAGCAAAGAAGCACCTAACAGCCCTACCGCGAACGCATACTTCGCATAAATGCCCAGAAATGGCACCAGAGCCTGAGCTGCCTGCTGAGCTGTTCCCAGAGCTACACCTTTTCCACCGCTATGTACAAATAAGGTAGCACCCGTTGCGATAATGATAAACGCAGCAATGGCAATCGAAAAGAACGATCCGATGTACACTTCTGCACTTTGATACTTGTAATCGCGCAACAACACATGACGTTCAACCACAGCACTTTGTACATAAATCTGCATATATGGGCTAATGGTTGTACCAACGGCAGCTATTAACGTCAGAATATAGTCTCCCCTCAATTGTACAGTAGGAACGAAGGTCCCGAAAGCGACGTGTCCCCAGTCGGGTTGCGCCTGAAAAGCCGAGATGATATATGCAAAAAATGTGATAGTGAGGGCAAGGAACACCTTCTCAACTCGGCTATACGAACCGCGCGCCACCAGTAACCAGATAAAAAGTCCCCCCGCAGGTGCGCCTATATAAGAGGGAACACCAAAAAGGTTGAGTGCAGCCGCGATACCAACAAACTCAGAAATAATCACGCCTGTATTGGCGACCAGAAGCGTCAGCATCACAAAAGCAGTTACACGTAACGGAAAGTTTTCCCGAATAAGATCGCTCAGCCCCTTGCCTGTGACCACGCCCATACGCGCACACATCTCCTGCACAACCGCCACACCCACAAATAACACAACCATCACCCACAGCATCTGGAAACCAAATTGCGACCCCATTGAGCTGTATGTAGCAATACCACCAGCATCATTACCTGCATTGGCAGCAATCAGGCCAGGGCCAAATATTCCAGCTAGTATCAGCAGTCGAGAAAGCAAGGATGGACGACGACGTTTGCCGCGACTCTTATTACGCTTACTTGTATCGGCCTCTACTAAGGGATAAGGTTCAGAAGGAACAACCTTCTCTATATCCTGCGAATCGTCGTTTGCCATCGCACACCTCCTCTTCATTTTCTTGATGTAGATGATACAAAGTAATAAAAAATACCTCCTTTTTCGGTCCCTTCACACCGCACGCACTGCAAACTTGACTGGTATTCTTCAGGTTTATCTTGTAGACCTGCCGTCCAGCCTCTTCCGCTTTGGCGGTCACGATGTCTACAAACTGCCCTAGCCCATTGTCAAGGATGCTCTTTATTAATCCGCTTCTTGCACTTGCCCCGTTGGGAAGATACATGCCTGTCACCTCGTCTTGTTTAGGCCTGACCTGCTTGCCAAGATTGGTTAACTGCAAATCTTCAAATACGATCACCTGATGGTGCGTGACCAGTTTTTTGGCTTCTTTGAAATGAAAATCACGCCGTTGGTTCTTCACCTTGCGGTGTGCTTTTGCGACTTGCTTATGCACTCTGTCTCTTCTATGTGAACCGCGTTTGCATTTTGAGAGTTTCTGTTGTTTGCGTTTCAAATTGATGTATGCGCCTTGTATAAAACGTGGGGAGCCAATGTACGTTCCATCTGACAACGCTGCAAAGTGCGTGATGCCGAGGTCTATCCCCACTTCACTTTCAACTGCCTCAAGTGGTGCGGATTGCTCAACCTCACAAGAAAACACGATATACCATTGTCCCGCCTCATATTTTACGGTTGCAGTCTTGATATCTCCTTGTACCGCTCGGTGGAGTTTCACCTGAACACGCCCGATTTTCGAGAGGATGACATGCCTCTCTGACAAGGTGCAGCCACTTTGTGGATAGGTAAAGCTATCATAACGGTTACGCTCTTGAAAACGTGGAAAACCTGGAACCTCTCCATTCTTCACACGACAGTAAAAGGCTTGCATCGCATTATCAAGACACAATAATACATCTTGCAAGACTTGGCTATGAATCGCTTGGTACTCTTCTCGTATCTTGTTTTTAATCTCTGGTAAGTCGCGCTTCTGTTCGTAGTACGAAACACCACGTCCTGTATACTTGTATGAGTCTCTTCTTTCACTTAAAGCAGCATTGTATAGCTCTCGACAGCGATTGAGGGTAAAAAAGAAAATCTTCTCTTGTTTCTTCGTTGGATAGAGACGAAACTTGTACGCTCTACGCATCACTTGTCCTTCTACGTTTCTATATAGCGTTTGAGGGTCTCAAAAGTACATCCTCAACCGTTACGACAAAAAGGATCATAACATAGTGACAATAGGTATATCAATGGTATCTAGTGTCACTGTACGCAGTAATCCCTATCTGGAAGGCCAAAGTACTTACACAACGAAAATGAATGGCTCATTAACCTGCTTTCTGCTTGTCCAAGACACGTTTCAATACTCCAACCAAAGCAATTGTGCCGAACCATGCCGCTGCAATCACCCATGAACGTCGCCGATCCGTTTCTGGCATCGTTTCTCTCCTATACATGACAAATGAAACAGGGAGACCATATTGGTCTCCCTACATATCAATCATCGTCCCTACACATATCTTACTACCACTTACGCCCATTCTTCCAGTATCCCTCGATATTCTCCAGGTTTCTACCGTTCGTCTCAGGCACCAAGAACCAGCAGAAGAAAAAGGCGATAACGGCAAGCAAAGCATATAGCCAGAAGGTAAAGGGCTTGCCAATCACGTCTATCAACGAGAGGAAGGTAATACTGATGAGCAGATTGCCAGCCCAGTTCGCAACCGTTGAGATGCTACCGCCAGTGCCGCGCAGTCGCGTGGGAAACAGTTCCGAACTCAGCAACCAGAACACAGGCCCCATACCAATTGCGAATGCGATGATATATACCAGCAAACCAATCAAGATCAGCACACCCGCATTGTTCGGACCAATCTGGAACACGATACCCATTGCCACCAATGCTATCGCCATACCTACACAACCAACGAGTAGCAACGGGCGTCGTCCTACACGGTCGAGTAGCAGGATGGCAATAACCGTGCCGATCACGTTTACCACACCAACAACGCTTGTCGCTAAAATCGCGCCGGAGGCCGACTTAAAGCCCGCGTAGCCAAAGATGGTTGGAGCATAATAAATGACCGTGTTGATGCCGACAAATTGTTGTAAAAGAGCCAGTCCAACACCCACGACCAATGCCAACGACAGACCTGTGCGGAAGAAGGTACGAATGGATGGAGGACTACCGCCTGTCACTGCCTCATGAATAGACTTTAACTCCGCCTCTTTGTCCTGTGGCGAAAGATAGTTGAGGGCTTTTTCCGCCTCGTCCCAGCGATCTCGTCCTGCAAGCCAACGCGGTGTTTCTGATAGGAAAAGCATCCCTATGAGCAGAGCTATACCAGGGATGGCGGCAACGGCAAACATCGGACGCCAACCAAGATTAGCGTTGGCAATTGCCAGGTCAATCCAGTAAGAGATCGCAATACCAATGGTTACTGCAAGCTGATTGAAGGTGACAAGGCCGCCACGCAGCTTCGGCGGTGCCATTTCCGCAATATACATTGGTGATACAAACGAGGCAACACCAATCGCAAAACCAACGAGAATACGACAGAAAATGAACAGAACCAGATTTGGCATTAACGATGTAAGGATAGCACCTACAGCAAAAATAATTGCCATAACGATTAGTGTCTTTTTACGCCCAATCGCATCGCTTAATTTTCCGCCAACTAAGGCTCCAATAATCGCTCCAATAAGCAGTGAACTGACGGCTAACTCTTCAGTGAACGAGTTCAGCGCGAAATCTTTCTGCAAGAAGAGTTCTGCACCCGATATAACTCCCGTGTCATAGCCGAAGAGTAGTCCCCCTAACGCAGCAACAGCCGCTATGCCGTACACAGCCAACGGGCGGCTGGCTTTTCCGTGTGGGTTCAACGTCGTCGTGAACACCACGTTGAGTGGTTGCCATCTCCAAAGTCCTTTCAATGGTCGAGCATCCAGGTATTCTTGAGTTTTTTTGATAAAAGAGACGTGGCACACGTAGTAGTGCTATACTACATAGACATCTACAAATAACACGTTGTGTGGCTCTCTTTTGATACGTTAAAAGGATACAAAGACGTTTCGACTTTTCGAGAGGAGTTCTCAGTATGAACGCATTGCAGATGATTGGCTCGCTTAATCGTTCTCAACGCAACACGTTTGTTGCCAGTTTCCTGGGCTGGACGTTAGACGCATTCGACTTCTTTCTTGTGACTTTCGTCACCATTCGCATCGCGAAAGACTTCCGGGTAGCACTTCCTCTAATCGCTCTAGCTATCACGCTTACACTTGTTATGCGTCCTGTTGGCGCACTCATCTTCGGCATTCTCGCCGAACGCTTCGGGCGACGCTTGCCCCTCATGATCGACATCATTTTTTATTCGGTTATTGAGTTGCTTACGGCATTCTCCCCGAATTATCAGGTGTTTCTTATTCTGCGTATCCTGTTTGGCATCGGTATGGGCGGGGAATGGGGCATTGGAGCGTCACTGGCGATGGAGGCTCTCCCCACCGAGTCGCGTGGCCTCTTCTCTGGCATCTTACAGCAGGGATATGCGGTAGGCTACTTGCTCGGTGCCGTTGTGTACTTTGGCATCTTCCAATTTTTCCCTTCATTGGGCTGGCGTGCCATGTTTATCGTTGGTGTACTACCAGCATTACTCGTCGTCTTCATTCGTCTTGGTGTGCCGGAATCTGAGGTATGGGCACAACAACAGACACGACACAGGGAGCATGGCATTAGTGTCTGGCAAGGCATGTGGAACGCTGTGAAAAGTCGCTGGGTGCTTTTCATTTATGTGGTCTTACTGATGACTGCCTTCAATACACTTTCGCATGGCACGCAGGACAACTTCCCTACCTATCTACAGGGACAGTTCAAAGTCAATTTTGCCATAACCTCGCTCATCACCGCCATCGCGAATATCGGCGCAATCATCGGTGGCACGATCTTTGGCTTCTACTCGCAGCGCTGGGGACGCCGACGCGCAATCATCATTGCCTGCGTGATTGGACTCTTCATGATTCCCTTCTGGTCTGGTCTGGTGAGCATTCCTGGATTTAGCCGCCTTGTCTCAATCACGATTGGTGCATTCCTGATCCAGTTCATGGTACAGGGAGCATGGGGCGTTGTACCTGTGCATCTGAATGAGCTTTCACCGACCGATGTACGCGGCACCTTCCCTGGCTTTGCCTATCAATTTGGCAACCTGCTCGCCTCGTTCGTGGTCTTCCTCGAAACAACTGTCGCGGTAAGTTATGGTTCAGGGAAAACACCAAACTTCAGCATCGCGCTGGCAATATTCTCGCTTGGTGCCTTCCTCGCCGTCATTATCTTCACGGCAATCGGGCGCGAAGCTAAAGGCATCGAATTCACAAAGACCGACGAGGAAGAGGTCGCATCGGAAGGTTCGCTCAGAGAAGCGGTCGATTAGACTACTTCGCCATTCTCGTCCCGTTCTGGATGGTCCACAAAACGGTCATCTTTTATGTTATTGTGCGTGGGGGATACCAACTCCTGGTATCCCTCGACCACATGTTCTGCATAGGGCGCGTCAATTGTCTCCACTGGTTGCGTCACACGCCATGAGCGATTTCCTGGCAGATCGGCAGGTTTCGCCAATACCTCGATCCCCACGACATTCATCACCAGCATATTTCGTTGTGCCAGCAATTGGTGCGGCACATACGAGTATAACGGCGAATCCATCTCTTGTAGCTGTTGCGTGATTTGCTCTGACATATGTCCATGTTCTACACACGCGATACGTACAGCCTGCAATAATTCCTCTTCTGAGAACGCAAAAAGCGCATCGAGTAAGAGCAGCAAATTGATACCACGATTGAGCATCGTCAAGCGTCCATGTACAAGGCGTTCGAGCACTCCATCATCCTGCTGCTGCTGGTATTCCTCGCGTAGTTGCCGTGTAATATCTACAAGAGGTGACATATCCAGCTTGCGGCTGAGAAACGCCACCACGCTCGCCGTATCGCCCTCTTGCCACTTTTGTAAGAGTTCCAGGCACAATCGTCCCTCGTACTCTTTTGAAGTTTTAGCAACGCTCAACAAACGTCCCTTGCAATCGTTTACCCAGCGTGCATGTAAATAGTATACAGCATCAGCTACTTTGAACAACTCAAAACGCCTCTGCCCATGCATCTCCTGCATAAAACGAAAACTTGCCGCGAACTCAGGTTGCATGGCATCAAAAGCAGCCAACTTCTGCTCGATCAAGTGTAGATTTTCCTCTTGCGTCGTAGTCTTCTGCATCTTACATCTCCCGACTCATGTACGTTTCTCTATAAGAGCACGGTATAGTCTACTGATTTGTTGCATTTCTTACTACTTTCTATCATATAACATGATTGAGGCATTGACACATGAGGACACAAAGCGTACATTTGTTTGGAAGACCGTACACTTAATACAAACCACTCTATCGAAGGGAAAATACATGAGTACAAATACGCGTGACAACGCGGGAGTTGTCGCACCACCACCACTTATTTACGCAGTTGGGCTTGCCATCGGCTTCCTACTACACCGTCTCTTACCAGTTAAAGCTTTTTCACGCGCTCCTCGTGCCCTCCCACTCACGCTTGGCAGTACATGTATCAGTCTTGGCCTAACAATCATCACGCTTGGTTTTCGACAAATGCAAAAAGCCCATACCAATGTGAACCCAATACAGCCAGCAACCACTATTGTCACTGAGGGTCCCTTTCGTTTCACACGCAACCCGTTATATCTTGGCCTTACGCTCTTTTATGCTGGCATATCTTTACTCGTCAATTCACTATGGATGGTGCTGCTACTGCCCATCGTTATATTGTTCATGACCATAGGCGTCATCGAGCGCGAAGAACGCTATCTCGAACGCAAGTTTGGCATGCAGTATTTGACGTACAAACAACGTGTGCGACGTTGGCTCTAACTCCCCATTACACAAGCAGCCACTGTTATACGCATCCGCGGTGAGATACGTATAACAGTGGCGGTCAATCTTGACTTGCCAAAGAAGGGCGTAAGGTCTCAGAGTTGGTCACAGTCAACAATGTGCACCAGAGCAGTAACCCGAGGCCCTTACTAAAATGATGCTAAGCCCTTCTTTGATTAGACACAGGCATTTGCGTTATTTGACCACTCTTGCTGCACCACGTAATTCCCTACTTGCTTAGTCTTCCAGGCACAGATGTCGCCAATCTCACCGTTGTTCTGATCGTACCAACCTTGTCCGGGAACGGGATCAGTGATTGCTTCACAAAGTTCATGTGAACTGGTTGATGTGAGTGCATCCAGCACTGCCAGTGTGCTTTCACACCCTGAGCAGTCAGGATACGGCATGACTGCATAGAAGGTCGTTCCACCAATAGCATCGTGATAGCCACAGAACGACTGGCAGGAACTCGAACCGCTCGCTGTCACAGTTACGCCGCTGGGAAGGTACACGAAGTAGAGTGTATTCGCGGTTGGTTGCGGAAACGCACTGTTATTGGCAATTGCGTTATTCAATAGTTGCTGAATATCACTATCCGATACCGAACTTGCTGGGTCAGTTGTAATAGTCGTGGTACCAATACGACTTCCATGGCCGATTGTCTTGCCCTGTGTGCTATACTCTGCCAACTGATCTATAAGTGAACTTGTCAGGATGTAGTCGAAAAAGTTATTTATGCTTTGTACAGTGTTGCTCAAAGGCGACTGCTGCCAGGCCGATCCCCAGAAGACGGTGAAGACCTGTACAGAAGTCAGTATTGGCCCATTGTTATATACAAGTTGTGCTTGTGAGGCCGTCGGTTTTGCTTGTGCGGTATCATAGAGAGGAACAATATTGATAGGTCGGTTCTGCCCAACTGATGCCGTTCCAGAAGGTGACACATTGTTTACCATAATTAAACTCTCCTTACTCGTTCGCTACTACAAGGATTGCGAAGAGGCACGGGCCTTTCGCCAGATGTTCTACATCAATTTTTCGAGTGCTAGCTAATACCTTTTTGTCTCACTTCATAGCTTACTGAATAGGTATGAGAAAAAAAACAGAAGTGTGTAAAAAATGTGTAAAGTTTTGCAAATGCCTCATAAAAATACTGACTGTATTGCAGTCAATGTATACTTCGTAAATAATGGTGAAGTTTTCAGCGTCACCCTTGCTGGTTACTCGGCTTCACCACCGTCTTATAATAATCGCATAAATCGGTTAAAACACACTGATTGCAGCGCGGATGCTCATAAACACAGACGCGCTGCCCATGCCGCAATAAACCCTTGTGGAAATTGTAGATGGGTCGCGCCTCTTGTGGTAAAAGAGCCTGTAAAAGGGGATGAGCATTGTCGGCTGTTACCTTCTTGCCAATCAGTCCAAGACGACCGCTAACGCGGTGAACATGCACATCAACTGGTAATATGGGTTGCTGACAACTGAAGAGTAGCACACAGGCACTATGCCCATTTTAAGAATAAGAATGTCATACAACAAACCTATAAAGAAATGTACCTTATCCTGCTTGATGCGCTAGCAAGTATCGCTTATTCAGGCTCCTTTAGTGCAAGTAAAGGAGCGCAAGCTGGCAAAGTAACCAGAAATGGAATATAGGTTCTATTTCTGGTTACTTTGGTTTTGTCTCAAGCCTAGCTGTAAATCATTTGATTTTGTGGCTCATCAGATTGTCGGATGAGCCACAAAATCAAATGATTTACAGTGTTGGAGCGGTTCTTAAAAGAAATTCGTGTACACTACAGATATCTACTACAAGAAAAGAGGAAAGAGTCATGAAACAATCGCCCCAACGCGTTCGGAATCCTGCGGATTACGGCTATCCGTCTAATGATATGATTGCCCTTTCAGCAAAAGCCCTCGAAGTGACGACACGACTGACCAAGCAGTTCGGAGAAGTGCCTTTTTCCAAAAAAGACCCGATGAGTATGCTGGTTGATATTCTCCTTTCACATCGGACGCGTGATGAGCAGACAGCGGCAAGCTACGCCAACCTTTTAAAGCACTTTAGCTCGTGGGAAGGGGTACGAGACGCACCAACCAAAGAGGTAGAACAAACAATTGCCAACGTCAACTTTCCTGAAGTCAAAGCACCCCGCATTCAGGCGATTATGCACCAGATCACCGAGGAGCGGGGCAACCTCAATCTTGACTTCCTCTGCTCGCTGTCTGTTGAAGAAGCGGCTACCTGGCTCAACCGATTTCAAGGAATCGGGCCTAAGACCACTGCATGTGTCCTACTGTTTAGCTGTAAACTACCTCTGCTTCCTGTTGATGTTCATGTTCACCGTACCTCAATTCGCATCGGACTCATTGGTAAAAAAGTTACGGCCGACAACGCTCATCCTCTCCTACAAGCCTTGCTTCCAAATGATGCAAGGACAATCTACAACTTCCATAAAGGACTGCTTCGGCTTGGTCAACGTATCTGTGTGTATGAACGTCCTCGCTGTAATCAGTGCATGCTCACCGACCTTTGCGATTATTATAAAACAGTCGTGAAACCCAAATAATTTGAGTAGAGAGAGCATATCTCTCTGCTCATCTGGTTTTTTTTACTTATCTACTTCTTACTTTAGTGTGGTATTGCTGAAGGAATACTTCGCACAAGGTGTAGAACGCTTGGGAGAGCTTTTGCCGGAAGTGCTAATAGGAAGCATCACTTATCTTCCCTGAACATAAGAACACGCGAATCGTTGCCAAACGATAAGATGCTGCCCATGCATGCGGGTAGTGCAAGAATAGATTATTAAAAAACTTGCAGACCTATATCGCGGCGACAAGACGTAAAAGCAGGTATATTGGGAGTACAGTGTGAAGTATAAGAAAATTTGTTTTCTATCTGTGCGACAATCTACCCTGCTTTTACATCTTGAAAGAGAAGAGAAGAGTACGAACCTCGTCTCCTCATTCACTTATCTGGAGGATGTATGATTGCAAAAGGAAGTGGGTACTTTCGCGGAAACCGAGATATAGCACGAGCGCGACTGGTTTCCCATTTCAAATACATTGAACACCGAAGCCGCGAACTCCACTGGTACGCCGTTCATCACCAAATACCGACCATCCTCATGTTCATGTGATTGTTGCGGGTGCTGGCTACAGCGAGGAAACCGAACGTGAAGAACCTGTCAAACTGTATGCTAAAGACTACCAGATGTTACATGACTCAGGCCATAACCATAGCGACTACCGCTTTCACCAGCTTCTCCAAGAACAGTTTCACGAACTCGATACCTTAGAAAAGATGATCGAGCGTGACATTTCAACTGTCCCTTCTGAGCGCGACCCGTTTCACTCTCCTTTGGAGGATTTTGACCGATGAACTACCGTATGCGTAGACGAATTGCAGGACTTGTCTTGCTCCTTCTCGTTCTCGTGGTGATTGTGTACATGAAATTCTTCGTGCTTCCCATATTCACTCATCCGCTCATTGCCATCAAGAACGAGCAGCAGTATTCTCTGCTCGTTGGTGGAGTGCTTTTCGGCATGGGACTTCTTTGTGCGGCTCTGCTGTATCCAGGAAAAACAACTACCGTTGCTCATGGTTCGGCTCACTTTGCCACTCGTGAGGAACTCAAGACCTACGGAACGCTGGCGATCCATCCACGCAAAGAGCAGCAACAGGTCACAAAAGCCTTGACCATTGGTGAGCTTCCCCCCTCGACTATGCATCTTGGTCTCTACCTGAACAAGCTGATTTTGCTCAACGAACGGATGCAAGAATCGCATGTTCTTCTGCTTGCCCCAACAGGGATGGGCAAGACATCCCGTATCATTTTCCCCGCGTTACTCCGCGAGTTCGGCAGCCGTAGCCTGTTCATCAATGATACCAAAGGGGAACTGCTTGAACTTGCAGGAGGGCATCTCTCTCAGTACCATCGCTGTTTCGTGTTTGCGCCCACCGAACCATACAAGAGCCACCATTATAACCCACTGGCACACGTTCACAACATGGACGATGCCGAAGCCCTTGCCACCTGTTTGATTGACAACACTGGCACCAGCCGCGAATCGTTTTGGGAATCTGCTCCGAAATTGCTCGTTGCTTCTACTGTCCTCCATCTCCGCGCCACAGAACCCAATGCCCCGTTTAGCCGCTTGGTTGATATACTGTGCGGCACAAAGGTACAAGACATTGAAGCCCTGTTTCGTAGCAGTCCCTCATCCATTGCAAAAGACGTTGCCACCGCTTTTTTCGAGAACCTGCACAAGAATGACCGATTAGCAGGCAGCATCATGGTGGAAATGGCAACTCGCTTTTTCCGTTTCCAGAACCCTGCCTTGCGTGAAGTCACGCGCACCAACGACCTGAATTTTACGCGTCTGGTAGACGAACCTACCGCCGTGTTTCTCTCTATTCCAGAAGACGGGTAGTGTTGCAAATAAAAAGCTGAGCTGGTAAAGGGAAGGGAAAAGAGGTCCCCTTTATGAGTGAGCCGAGTCAGAATCCGTTCAAATGGCGTCATTTCCAAGCCGACATCATTCTCTTGTGCCTCCGTTGGTATCTCAGCTATTCATTGAGCTATCGTGACCTCGAAGAAATCATGCTGGAACGAGGACTGCAGGTCGATCATACCACGATCTATCGCTGGGTTCAGTACTACGCACCCGAACTGGAGAAGCGCAGCCGACCCCACCTCAAAGCCACCACCGATTCTTGGCGTGTTGACGAAACGTACATCAAGGTCAAAAATCAGTGGGTCTACCTCTATCGAGCGGTTGATGTGCAGGGAAACACGCTCGATTTCTGGCTGAGTTCGACAAGAGATGCACACGCCGCGAAATACTTCTTTCTGAAGACGCTTGCTGCCTCTCATACCACGGAGCCGCGTGTCATCAACGTGGACAAAAATGCGGCGTATCCTAAAGCCTTCAACGAGCTCAAGGCAGAAGGGCTCCTTCCCCAGAGTTGTGAATTACGGCAGGTGAAATATCTCAACAATCTGATCGAGCAAGATCACCGGTTCATCAAACGCGTAACGAAGCCTGGAATGGGTTTCTTCTCATTGGAGACTGCACGACGAACATGACAAGGCTTCGAGGTGATGAACATGATCAGGAAAGGACAGATACGAGAGACAACAAAAGGAGATGTGAGAGGACAGGTTGTATTGGTTGCCAAGCTCTTTGGAGCGTCGGTCTAAGAAAGATTGAAAGGTTCGCTCACACTCCATTTCTTTTCTTCCTATTTTTTGCAACACAACCAAAAAACTTGTACATCGGGTCAACTAAGTGTAACTGGTTAGGGCACATGCGTCAAAATGTACCAAATAGTTTAAGTCCCTTGACAGAAACCGGTTTCTGATTTACAGTTCTAGCAATGAGATGTATGTGTTACATATATACATACATGCACGAGCAAAGATGCCAACGTATATTTTCTATTTTGAATGCAAAGAAGCACAGGGGCAGCATATGCAATTAGTCGATGATACAGATACGCCACGCTTTGTGAGCGTCTCGAAGGTGATGGATTTGCACGTTTTCAGTTATTCTCCATCCATACATTTGTTTTCTTGTCACATGCTATAATTGGGCAAGACCTGCATTTCTTCCTGTCATATAAATATAATATATAGGTTGTCCTGTTATCCGTAGGACAGGTATTGTTGTTACTGTTTTCTCGTCGTAGTGCTTCGTTTTCATACTTTGACATACTTCCGTGGAAACTGACTTCCAGTTTCCATATGTATACATGAGGTGAGGATGTCCTTACTTCACTACGTTTTGTTCATTGTTTAGAAGGAGGTAGCCAATGAAGACGTTTCCTCAAGGGGAGCAGGGAAGTGCTCCCCAGCATCGCCGTTCATCACCGATGCGGCGAATTGTACCATTCTTGTTGATTGTAACACTGATGATCGCAGGGATCGGCGTCATATCCTCGTTTGGAACCCACAAAGCCCATGCCGATAGCACCTGGACTCCTGTCTGGAGTGACAATTTTAATGGAGCGGGTGGGAGCGGTGTTGATACCAACAACTGGCGCTATGACACTGGAACTGGGTGGGGCACCGGCGAGATCGAGAACATGACCAGTAGCACGGCAAACGTGCAGCAAGATGGCAACGGTCATCTCAAGATTACCGCCCTCCGTGACGGCAGTGGGAACTGGACATCCGGACGCATCGAGACAAACCGTTCGGATTTCGCGGCACCTGCTGGCGGTCAGTTACAGGTCAGTGCCTCCGTTCAGCAACCCAATGTCTCTGGTGCGGCGGCGGCAGGGTACTGGCCCGCGTTCTGGATGCTGGGTTCACAATTTCGCGTAGACCACAACTGGCCCAATGATGGCGAAATCGATATCATGGAAGATATCAATGGACGTAGTTCCGTGTTCGGGACGTTGCACTGTGGGGTCGATCCTGGCGGTCCCTGTAACGAAACCACTGGTATTGGCAGTGGGGAACATCCATGTCCTGGTTGTCAGACCGGTTTTCATACCTACTCGATGATTGTCGATAGAAGCGTTTCACCGGAACAGATTCGCTGGTACCTGGATGGCAACAACTACTTCACGGTGAGTGCCAATCAGGTGGATCCGACAACGTGGGCAAACGCGGTGGATCATGGTTTCTTCATCATCTTTGATCTGGCGATGGGTGGTTCCTTCCCCAACGCGTTCGGCGGTGGTCCAACTGGTGCAACGCAGTCCGGCGCATCCATGCTTGTCGATAACGTGCAAGTATCGACCATGAATGGCTCTGGTAGTGGATACAGCTATATTCAGAACCGTTATAGTGGCAAAGTTCTCGATAATAATGGCTGGTCTACCACCAATGGAACCCCGATGATTCAGTGGGATAAGGGGAACGGTCAAGCCAACCAGCAGTGGAGCCTAGCCTCTACCGGTGATGGCTACTACTATATCCAGAACCGTTATAGTGGCAAAGTTCTCGATGATACGGGTTGGTCTACTGCCAATGGGACCACTATAGAGCAGTGGGACCGGGGCAATGGACAAGCCAACCAGCAGTGGAGCATTGTCGGTGCCTAAACCCCTTGTCTAGGGAGATGCACAACATCTAGGGAGATGATAATAGTTTTACGCTCTTGTCATCTCACCTACCGCACGTGATAACTATTCAGAAGGGGTAGAGAGGGGATTTGTCTCGAACCTCTAGCCTGTTTTCATCCATTTATTTGTGCAAAGGATTTCACAGAAACCGAATAGGAGATGCAAAATGCAACGTTTCAGAAAAGTTCTGATTCCCATTGTGCTGGTGCTAGTATTTGTTATTGCCTCGCTTATAGCAGTATCTACTGCTCATCAGGCAAAAGCCGATGCAACACGTACCTTTACATTTGTCAATAACACCTCGCAAACGATCTGGGCTGGTGCCCTGGCGAATTCAGGTCTCACGACCCCTGGTAATGGCGGCTGGGAGATGGCACCCGGTTCCACCTACACGGTGACGGTTGCAAACAACTGGGGAGGGAGATTCTGGGGACGCACCTACTGTAACTTCAATGGTACAGGTGCTGGTACCTGTGAGACAGGTGATTGCGGCGGTGTTTTACAGTGCAATGGAGCCGGCGGAATTCCCCCGGCCACGCTTGCCGAATTCACCCTCAGTGGTGCAGACGGTAAAGATTTTTACGATGTGAGTTACGTGGATGGGTTTAATGTTCCTATGACGATTACGCCTGTAGGTGGAGCACAGCCTACGCCAGGAAATCCCTACTGGTGTGGTGTTGCAGGCTGTGGAGTCGATCTGAATGCAAACTGTCCTAGCGCATTGCAGCAAGTCGATGGCAGTGGGAGGATTGTTGCTTGCAAGAGTGCCTGCGAGGCATTCAACACCGATCAGTATTGTTGCCGAGGAGCATACTCCACAGCAGCAACGTGTATTCCTTCTCAATGGCCCGTTAACTATGCAACCTACTTCAAGTCGAATTGTCCAAATTCGTATAGTTACGCATATGATGATCCCACAAGCACATTCACGGATCAAAATGCTAATTACAATATAACCTTTGGACCGGCTGGTAGTGGTGGCGGTGGATACAGCTATATTCAGAACCGTTATAGTGGCAAAGTCCTCGACGATACGGGCTGGTCTACTGCCAACGGGACCACTATAGAGCAGTGGGACCGGGGCAATGGACAAGCCAACCAGCAGTGGAGCATGGCC
>JAABUU010001738.1_pt1 | contig 34595 bp, 50 predicted proteins | sample 5559301 | NCBI WGS metagenome assembly JAABUU01 (sample SAMN10711884, study PRJNA513360) | rock metagenome | isolation source: Antarctica rocks | place: Antarctica: Victoria Land, Richard Nunatak white
GGGAGCGGGTGCGTTCCTCGCCCAGCACGCGCACCGCCCGCTTGATCTGCCGGCGCGGTTCCTCCTCGGTCTCACCGAGCTGCACAGCGATCTCCCCGGCGATAACGTCTATCATGGCCCTGTCCTGGGTTGTCGTGGTCATGTGCCCCTCCTGTGCCTCTTCTCCGCTGCGACTGGTGCAGTTGCTTTGCTTAGTAGGGCGCTGCACCATCGGGGCGCTGTAGGTCCTGTCCCTCCTCATCACGCAGGCGCGCTTCTTCATCGGCCTCCGTCGGGACCGCGGAGCGCCTTAACCAGTCCGCCTGGCGGGCGCTGACGCTCGCCCGGTCAAGGATGGGTCGGAGATGGAATAGACGGCGCAGCCATAGACGCATGATGATCCTCCCTCCCACAGCATACGAGGAACCAGGAAACGTTCACCTGGCTCAGAGTGGCGGAGCATCTTTCTCCAAGTAGCCGCTTGCCGCCGTCGCGCCCGACCGTGTAGGCTGACGATGGGGGTTCGCGTAGCGAAGGTGTACTTACTACACCAAACGCGCTGGGGCGCGTTTGGCTACGTTCGTCGCGCCACGATCAACGCACGCGTCCGCAACGCTAGGCCCCTGGAAAAAGAAGAGGAGGGATGCGCGATGTACGCGGTGATGCGCATAGCCAAGCTCAAGACCATGGGCGAGATTGGCGCGCTCGGCAAGCATAACGAGCGGACGCGCGAGACGCGCAACGCCGATGGGGGTCGCCTCGGTGACAACGAAAGGTTGGCCGGGACGGGCGACTGGTGCGCCGACGTTGAGGCGCGCCTGGCCGTTGCACGCTACCGTCGCCCCGACGCTGTTCTCTGTTTGGAGCACGTCCTGACGGCCAGTAAGGAGTTCTTCGCCGACGGTGATAGCGGGCGACTGGCAGCGTGGCGCGACGCCGCGATGGAGTGGCTACGTGACACGTACGGCCGCGAGAACGTGGTCGCGGCTGTGTTGCACAGGGACGAAATCACACCGCACGTCCAGGCTGTCGTCGTGCCCATCGACGAGCGCGACCACCTGAACGCCAAGAATTGGACAGGAGGCCGTGAAAAGCTCGGCGCGCTTCAAGACAGTTACGCGCGCGCCATGGAGCCGCTTGGGTTGGAGCGCGGCGTCAGGGGCAGCGTGGCCGACCATCAGACGGTCAAGGAGTTCTACGCCAAGATCGAGGAGCCCACTCCGGCACCGGAACTCGTCAAGCAGCATCTCGACGTGGACCGCCCCGGTCGCATCGTCACAAACCCCGAGCGCTGGGCAGTGGAGCAGCAGGAGCGCATCGCGGAGCGTCTGGCCCCGGTCGTGGACGCCGCCCTGGTCAAGGCGACGCACTACGAACAGCAGGCCGCGAAAGCCGAGGCCAACATTGTCGTGCTACAGGGCCAGGTCCGCGAAGTCTTGCGCGAACGGGACACGCTACGAGACGACTACAAGGCCCTGGCGGCACAGGTCCGCGCCGTGCCCCTGGAGACCGTGATCGAGCGGTTAGGCGGCGTACAGGACCGCTACAACGCGCACAAGTACCGCCTCGACGGCGAGCACATCAGCATCAACAATGAACGCTTCTATAACCACGATCGGCAGCAGGGCGGTGGCGGCGCCATCGACCTGGTGATGCACACGGCCGGCTACGACTACCGTGAGGCGGTCGCCTATCTGCGCGACACGCACGGCGCCGAGGCGGCCATAAGCGCCGCGACATGGCACAGCGCACGCGACGGACAGCAGCTGGCCCGGCAGATCGTGGAGCATGCGGAGCGCCCCGCCTTCCGCGCCCCGACGTCCGATGAAGGACGCTGGTCACAGGTGAGAAACTACCTCGTTGAGCAGCGAGCCTTACCGCCGGCGTTGGTCGACGACCTGCACGGGCGCGGGATGATCTACGCCGACCATCGTTCTAACGCCGTCTTCATCCGGCAAGACGCGGACGGCCAGGCCGTGGGCGCGAGTTTGCGTGGCACGGCGCCTGGCTCGGAGTTCAAGGGGTTGGCGCTGGGCAGCCGGCGCGAGGAGGGACACTTCACGTTCACCGTCGGGCAACCGGCGCCGTACATGGCGGTGCAGTACCACATCGTGGAGAGCCCGATCGACGCCCTGAGCCGCGCCGCGCTCATCCAGCGTGAGGGGGTGCGCGGTGAGTATCACTTTATCTCGACGGACGGCCACGGCGAGATCCCGCGCCGGCATATCGACGAGGGCCTCGCCGCCAGGGGCTTGGTACATTGCGGCTTCGACAACGACAAGGGCGGGGATACGTTGTGGGCACGGGTCCAGGAAGCATACCCGCGCGCCGAGGCGCTTGTGCACGAGCGGCCGCCGGCGGGGGCCAAGGACTGGAACGACGCCCTACGTGCTAGTCATGAGCAGGACGCCATGGCACGGCGTGAGCGCGACGAGGGCGTGAACCCCGACCACATGCGCGGCAAAGGGCGCGGGCAGACGAAGGAGTGGGAGCACGAGCATTAGGGACTGGATGCACCGATTGTTCCCGCCGTCGGTCAACGACGCCACCAAAGTTGTGCGCGGGCACATACGCAGCCGATACATGATAGGAAAGGAGATAAAAGAATGCGCAGAGATCACCACGCGCCGTCGCTACTGAGAGGGACCCTGGTCGGGATGGGACTGGCCATCACCGTGGTCGCGGCGCCGGCTGCAGCGGCACACGCCGCGCCCCGTCCCGCAACCACGCGCGCGGCCTTGAGCGCGGACGACTACTACAATCGCGGCCTCGACGAGGTCAATAAAGGCCGCTACCACGCGGCCATCACCGATCTCACCCACGCCCTCACGATCGATCCGGGCGACGAGGAGGCCTACGTCGAGCGCGGCATCGCCAAGCGCCACCTGGGCGACTACGCCGGCGCGCTCTCCGACTACAACCACGCCATCGCCATCGACCCCAAGGACGCCACGGCGTACTATGACCGCGGAATCGACCGCGCCTATAGTGGGGACGATCGCGGCGCCATCGCCGACTACAACCACGCCATCCGCCTCAACCCGACAGACCCGAACCCGTACTACGAGCGCGGCCTCTCGCACTTCAACCTGGGGAACTACATGCGTGCCGTCGCCGACTACACACTGGCGCTGCGCTACAACCCCAAAGACCCCGATTCTTATTACGGACGCGGCGTGGCCAAGCGCCATCTGCACAACTACGTGGGCGCTATCGCCGACTACAACATTGCCATCCGCCTGGAACCCACCTTTGCCGACGCCTTCTACGCGCGTGGCATCGCGCACGAGGACAACGCCGAGTCAGCGGCTGCGGCTGCCGACTATCGCACCGCCTACCGGCTCTACACACAGCAGCACGATGCTCAGGACGCCCAAAAAGCGCTCGACGCGCTGCACAATCTGGGGCAATGAACAGAAACGAGGCTTCGTCCTGGACGGGCCGGCGAGCCGGTCCACACCGCTCGACCGCGGCGTCGTGCGGCTACATTGTGAGGGCCGTGGAAGACAGATGGCCCGCCCACGTCGTGTGTCATGGAGCCGCGTCCCCCGCGTGACGTGCTAGGCCGCGTCGACCCGGCGCTTCTGGTCGTGGTCCTGATACCAGCGGCATTGCTGGAGCCGCACGGGCGGCAGGTGGCGCACGATGGCGAGCAACTCGCCGGGTTCCAGACGGCGTACTTGGTCGGCGGTCATCAAGGGCGCGGCGGTCTCGGCCTGCGACAGGCAGCCCTGCTTACTGACCACGGCGAAGCGACCGCGTTGGCTGCTGGCCTGTTGTGTGACGCGCGTGGTCTCGCCGCACAGCGCGGAGAAGGTCCGGGCGTCCTCCAATCCCAGGCCGGATAGCCCGATCTTGGTGGCGCAGCTCCCCACGATCGTCGCCGCGCCGTCCTCGCCGTAGAGCGCGAGCAGTTGCGCCGTGTGCTGCACGGCCAGGAGCATGGACACGCCGGCGCTGCGCAGCGTCGAGATCCACGTCGCCATCTTCGGGACGGCGCCGAGATTCCCGAACTCGTCGAGATAACACGCGACGGGGCGGGCTAACTCCCCCGTCGCGCTCACGTCGGCAAGCTGTGAGAGGGTGCGGAATAGGTCGAGGAAGAACGCGGCCGCCAATGGCTTCAATTCTTCCTGCATGGTGCGGTCGAGTTGGAGGAACAAGGCGATGGGCTTGTGGCCGGCGTCGGCCAGGCGCGCGAAGTCGACGTCGTGACGCGCTGTGACGGCTTGCACGCGGGGATCGGCCATGATGCGGAAACGGGGCTTGATCTCGGCGAAGGCCCCGCCCAGCAGCTTCTCGTTCGCTTCCAACGCGGCCATGAAGCTGTGCGCGCTCTCGCGGGCCAGGGGCGCGGGGCTCTCCCTGAGTTGCGCGATGATAGCCTCGGGTGTCTGGCTGCATAGGAAGGCGTAGAGCGTGCCCAACGTCGGCGCCGTGGGCGCAACCGCCTGCAAGTGGAAGATCGCCGCCGACATGATCTCTTTGCAGGCGCTATCCCAGAACGGCTCGCCCCTGCTCTGCCCCGTGTTTGCCACCCAGGCGTCGCAGAAGGCGAAGGTGTCCATGGGCGTCGTACAGCCCGCGAGCGGGTTGTAGCCCATCGCCGTGGGGTCGAGGAAGTTGACCGTCCACACGGTATGCGTGCGGCGCAGGACGCGCCCACACAGGCGCAGCAGCTCGCCCTTCAAGTCGGTGATGACGAGTGAGCGATCCCCACGCTCGCGCAGCAGATTGGGGATAATCATGCCCGCGCTCTTGCCGCTGCCCGGCGGTCCGACGACAAGGGTGTTTAGGGCCTGCATAGCCTTGTCGAGACACACGCGCATCCCGCGCCGGCCCAGCCGCCCGAGCAGCAGCGGCCCGCCTCGATCGCGCAGCGGGCGCAGTTCGCGGGGCGTCGCTAGGTGCGCGTCGCCCCGGCCTCGATGCGGCCCGGTCGCGTGCAGAGGAACCAGACGACGCGCCAGGCGGCGACGGCCACCAGGATGGCCAGCGCGGCGGCCTCACTCACGACGAGGGTGTGGTAGGGTTTCCCTTGCAGCGTCGGGTAGCGCGCCACCGCGTGTCCGATCCACGTCGACCAATCCAGGCCCCCGCTTTTCAAGCGGCCGCCGTGTAGCCCCTGACGCAGCCGGGCCAGGAAGTCGAGCGTCCACGCGACGGGGTAGGCCAGCGCCACGTAGGCCCAGCGGTAGGCGTCCCACAGGGCGCCGGACGCGCGCAGCCACGCGCCGAGGCCCAGGAGCCCTAACGCGACCACCACCGATGCCGTGCGCCGTGTGGCGAAGCTCAGGCCCCTGTGTTCGGTGTGTGAGGTCGCCATGTTACAACCTCCTCGTCGACGAGACGGCGGCGCGCACGAGGGCGCGCACGAGCAGCAGTGGCAACCAGTACCAGCGTTTGCGCCCGAGCAGGCCGCCCACGAGCGCGAGCGCGGCCAGGGTCAGCCCCAGCAATAGGACAGCGTTCATACGATCTATGCTCCTTCTCCCGCCGCCGATTTGGCGGTGTCGATAATCTTGGACAACGCGCCGCTGCTCTTGATCGCCCCGACCACCGTCAGGCCCGCCCAGATGGCGGGCAAGAGCGTCAGGAAGAACAGGCCCCCGAGCAGCATCACCTCCCCCCAGACCCCGGTCGCCTCCGCGCCCATGGCCACGATCAGCAGTGTGGCGATGCCGTAGACGACGCCGAGCAGCGACAGGCTGATGAAGGTCACGAGCCAGGTCGCGGCCGCGCGATGCGCCGGCGGCCAGATAAACAGCACGATGAAGATAGGGGCCACGACATAGGTCAGGCCGAACGTGTAGAGCGTGACGGCGCGCTCCAGGCCGGCTAGCACGAGCAGGATGGGCGCGAGGAACAGCGTCAGCGCCGTGTGGACGCCATTGGCGAGGTTGGCGTGTCCCACGTCGATGGCCAGCGCGTTGACGAACCCGAACCAGATGTCCATGAGCGGGTTGAGCGTGCGCAGCGCGGCGACGACGAGGAAAGATCGCCACAGCAGCGAGACGCCCTGCTCGATCTCCCCGAAGAACTTGGGTTGGGCGCACCACAGCGCGGCGATCCCGAACAGGACCACCACGGCATCGGTCGCGTCCTGACTCAGGACCCCTTGCACGCGCGTCACCTCCTGATTGGTGCGCAGGTTGGGCGTATGCGTGAGCGGGCCGAGGATGCCGTCGTAGAGTTGTTGCACCTGGTCCGCGATCGCCGTCTTGGCGTTCGTCACCGCCGCGTCGAACGCCTGGGAGATGATGAGGCCCCAATCGACGCAGATCCCGTTACCAAGCGGGAAGGGTATGTGCAGGACACCGAGCGGGCAGTCGCCGCCGGAGTCCCCATTCGTCCCACCCACCTGTGCCGCCGGTGTCGGGCTCGGGCTGGGTGTCGGTGACGGGCTCGGTATAGTTGTGGCGACCACGACCTGGACGCGCGCCGTTTGCGTGGGCGCGGGTGTCTCCGTTGGCGTCACGGCCGGTTTCGCGGCCGCGCCCACCAGGGTCGGGGCGGTGACCACGAGCGCTAGCACAAGTGCCAGCGCCGACGGTGTGAGTCGTCGTCGTAAAATCGTCATGCGGTCGCCTCCATCGGCTCGCCGTCTAGCGCCAGTTTGATGCCTTCCCAGACATCGCCGCCCCGTTGCGCGGCCCACCAGTCGCGGGCCTGCACCTGCTCGGGGTCGCTGGCGAACAGCAGCGCTTCCTCGGGGGTCAACTCGACGCGGACGATGCCGTGCAGATCCCGCGCGTGGTTGCGGTCGCGCCGGCTGAGGAACATCGGCATATAGACGTCCTTCTCGCCGGCCATGCCCTGCGCTTGCGCGACCTCCTCCTCGGTCAACGACAGCATGCGCTGTGTCCAGAGCTTGGGATTGCCGGCGGTCTGCATGCCGTTATCTTCCACCGAGAAAAGGGCCTTGAACGAGGCTTGCGTGAAGAAGGTCTCGACCTCGGGGTTCGTCGTCGCGTCCTTGATCTGGTGCGACGAGAAGAGGACGCACGACCCCCCAATCCGGGCGTCACGGGCGTCCTTGTCGATCCACTCCCGCGCGAGTTGGCTTTTCAGGAGGTCCCAGGCCTCGTCCATGCCCATGAGATGGTCGTCCGTGCCGCGTCCCCGGCTCCGCGAGTGCGCGCGCGCCAGCGCCCGTCGCTGCGCGACGATGGCGAACGTGGCGAAGTACGCGAAGTTGCGCAGGCGGGGCTTGTTCGTCAGGGGCTCCGTCGAGAAGGCGAGCACGGGCGCGTCGAGCCTGACGGTGGTCTGGCCGTCCACCAGGCGCGCGTATTGGCCGCGTCCGACATACGGGCGCAGCTTCCACCCGAGCCCCCGCCATACCTTTTTGTCGTCCGGGTCGCACCCCGGCGCCGTCCAGCGCCCCTCGATGTGGGCGGCCAGGTCGGACATGACGGGCGTGCGCTCCGGGCCAATCTCCGCGTAGACGGTATTCACGATGTCGTCGAGGAACGGCGCCTCCAGGCCGACCAGTCCATCTTGCAGGAGCAGGTCGAGCGCGGCGCTGACGAAGGCGACACGTTCGGCCCGGTCCTCGTCCGTGGCGCGCGGGCCGTCCCACACGTTGACGGTCCCCGAGTGGGGGCCGCCCAGGATGACGCGCTGTCCGCCCGCGATGGCGCAGAGCGCAGAGAAGCTGTCGGCCGCGCTCACCAGCGTCGCCATGTGTCCCCTAAGCAGGAAAAACAGCGCGGTCTTCTGGAGCAGCGACGTCTTGCCCGTGCCGGTGCGCCCCAGGATGATGCCGATGCGGTTGTACAGGCCGGGATCGTCGAACGCAAGCGTCACGAGGTCGCCGGCTGCCTCGGTCGTGCCCAGCGGTACGCCCATGGTGCGCGTCCCCGGATTGAAGGCGAGGAACGGACACGCCTGACCGGCGGTGATCGAGTCCCACCGGTAGGTCGAGCGCGCGCGGTCCCCGTAACCGGGCAGCGTCGAGAGATAGAGGGGCTTCTGGTGGGCGTGGCCGAAACCCGGCTCCGCATGCATCGTGTCGCGCATGGCCCGGAGCGCGAACCCCACGCGGGCGTCGAGTTGGGCCTTGGTGGCACCCTCCAGACGCAGGTACGCGCCCACCTTCACCACGCCGTAGCCCGGACGGTGCAGCGCCGTGGCCTGCGCCTCGGCCTCCGTGGCCGCGATCCGGGTCGTGATGTCCTTGCCGCGCGCCATCGTGCCCTCCATCACGCGCAGGCGCCACGCCTGCCGGCGACGCTCCCACGAGGGGCTCAGACCGCGCAGGTGTAGCACAAGCGTCGCCGGGCTGTCCGTCGCCACGAGCGCGCGCAGCCAGCCGGGATCGGTCTCCGCCGGCGGGTGCACCAGAAACAGGATGCGCGTCCACCGCTCGCCACTCCCCCCCGGTCGGCCCGTATCGTTGGTCGGGCGTGCCAGCTCCACAGGGGACGGGCCAGCGGGGAGACGATAGCCCATGAAAGTCTCGTCGCCCTCGGCCGCCACATACCCGATGCCGCCCGGAGCGGCCACCGCATCAGGTCCGCCGGCGTCGGGCGCGGCGACGAGATGACGGCCCACGAAGGCGCGGGCGGTGGCCGGGTCCGCCGGCGTCGGCGGGAGGCCCATCGCCACGAGTTGCCGCGTGAGGGCGGCCACCGCCTGCCGGAGCCGCGCCGGTTCGGATTGGTCGGGATAGCCGTCCTGCGCCGGGTAGGGATCGACCAACAACCAATAGTCGAGGCGGGCGACGTGGCGCCGCGCCGGCGTATTGTCGGCGGGCATGGGGTCGGTCGACGCGCTCAGGCGGCGCTCCCACCAGGCGAGCATGCGGTCGGCGAGCTCGCCGAGTTGGGGCGTGTGGGGGACGGGCGCGAGCTGGGCGCGCAGGTCCGCCACCACGACGGCCGCATCGGTCGGGCGGTTCTCGACGAAGATAACCAGCCGCGCCTTGCGGGGCAGGCTGGCCGCCAGGGAGCCGAACAGTCCGGCGTGGCGTTCCCGATCGGGGATCGCCTGCGCGTCGAGCGCGAAACCCGGAATATGCAGAAGGGCGCGCCGTATGCCGTCCGCGCCCCTGATCGTGCCGTCGGTGTCGTCAACCGCGACGACGGCGCGCCGCCGCAGCGGCCGCGCCAAGGTGGGCCTGCGCATGTCGCGCTCCTTTCCGTATGTAGTAGAGGGCGTGCCGGCTCGCCAGTGCCATGTAATGGGTGGCGCGGCGGACGCCGTACCGGGTGAGTTGGGCTGGGTAGCGCTCCACGCCACCGCGCCACAGGGCGAGGATCGGCGCGACAAGCAGGATGGTCGGCAGCGCCACGGCCATGATGTGCGCGTTGGGGTCGCGCACGCCACCGGCCAGGCCCGACATGACCCACAGGGACACGCCGGCGACGCCGACCGCGACCCACTGCGGCAGGGTCAGGCGACCCATCCGTAGGTTGTCGTTCAACGATCGTGGCGTCTTGCGCGACACGGCTAGAGCCCGCTCGCGATGGTCTTGAAGCTCGATACCAGGACGACAGCCAGCGCGGCCGCGCCCAAGATCTCCATCTTGTGGCCCCTGGTGAACGCGACGGCGCACCCCGCGCTGACCACGATCATGGCGATGATAGCGAGCTTCACCTCGTCGATGAAGCCGATGGCCTTCGTCGCCGCATCCCCGAAGGCGCTGGCGATGATGAACCCGTGCAGCGTCGCTGCGATGATGAACTGGTGCATACTGGTACTGACCCTTTCGTTCGCGGTCTCTCTCAATGGTCCGGTGTGCGTCGGTGGTCCGCCGGGATCGCGGTTGCACCCGTGGTCCCGGACTCTTCCCCTCCCTGATCTCGTGCGATACCTACCCCCTACTACTCGCGATGAGCGAACACTTCGCGGTAGTGCGCCACGTTACAAGAACCCGTGGCGGTACCGCATGCTCATATGCTACCAAATACTACTAAACTTTGGTAGCATTTAGTGGACACGCCGGCGTCGTTGATAGTGCCGCGTGCCGCGAAGGAGAAATGTGTGACAATTGGGGTGAGAAAACAAGGGCGACGGCCGCGCGCCCGCAGGGGGGAGAAACTGGCCCGACCGGTACGATCCGGCTTCGCGTGGATCTCGGCCCGCATCCCACTTGGGATGCGGGATACGATCGCGCGCCTCGCGGCGTCGCCGTCCGAACGCCGCAGCGTGTCCAGCATGATCGAACTGCTGTTGGAAGAGGCGCTCCGCGCGCGCGGCGTCGAGATACGACAGGAGCCGGACGGCCAGGCGGACGAGTAGCAGGTCAGGCCAGTGCGCCCATAACCGACGAAGGGCGCTATCCCGGCGCGCACCAAGCCATACGCGAGATAGCGCCCTCTCTACTTGAAAAGATAGACATGCTATGTATGTGATGCGCACGCGTCCCATGCGCTAGGCTGATGAGGCGGGTGGCCTGCGGTGTCGGGGGCACTTCACCGTGGGCCGTTCGCGCAGCCTCTGCACTCCTGGCGCTTACGGCGTGCTGTCCCGGTGCTCGGCCTCGACCCAGCGCCGACACCGCTCGCGCCAGGTCGCCTCGTGGCTGTGCGCGATGAACGTTGCCACGGCGGCGGTATTGCCCGCGCTGACGGTGTGGCCGCGCAGGTCATCGAACACGGCCCATACTTTCGAGAAGCGACGGGGACGGGCGACGAAACGAGGGCGTGGTGTCATGGGCCGTCCTCATTGCCGGCACCGATGGCCGGGTGACCGCGTGTCGCCGGCACGTCCCGCCTCGATGGCTCTCTTACGTGCATGGAGGGGGTAAGGGGTCTTCCCCTCCCCCGGATGTTATCAATAGGGCCGCATCCGGGGGAACAGCGGCAAAGCCTGGTGGTCGAGGTCGTGCAGGGGGGCGTCACGCCCGCACCAACGAAGGCCGACCGGCCCGCTCATCTCTAGTGTAGCGCGGAGTGCGAATCCCCTTTGTCATAAACCTTACATATTGGCCGCTCCGTGATAACACTATTGTCATACTATCGACGCGCACCGTCATTGATAGGGCACGAGGCGCATGGTAGGCTAGAAACGTAACGGTCGTGGTGGAGATAAAAGGGGCGTCTCCATCGCGGCCTTACGTCTTTTTTAGGCTGCCGCTTCCATCCATCCTTCACGACGATGGGCACCGCGTAGCCCCTCTCTATACCGTGGGTCAGGGCAAGCTTTCCCGGTGCTCGGCCTGCCGCCAGCGGTCACATCGCTGACGCCACGCATGTTCCTGGGCGTGGGCGATGAACACGGCGCGCTCCTTGGGCTGACCACCGCTCACCGAGTGGCGGCGCAAGTGATCGAACACGTACCAATCGCTGGCGTCGTTGTTCTTATGGGCGGTAAACCGGGTAAGCGGTGGCATGGGTAGCCCTACGTCCATGAGGGGCTATCCCTGCGAGCACCGAACCGCACGCAAGATAGCGCCCTCACCACTTGAAAAAAGAATGGATGAGGTGCCGATGAGGGGGCTACGGCGTATCGTCGTCGCCAACCGCCTCCAAGGCGGCCACGAGTTGCGCGCAGCTCCACCCCTCAACGGCGCCGAACCGCGCGACCTCGACGACGGCGGCCATATCGAGCGCGCCTACCGCCTCTTTTAGGCCATCCAAGACCGTCACAAGCGGTGGTATCGAAGGCGTGTGTGTGGAGCGGTCGTGGGCGCTGGGCGCGTCCTCGGGCGTGGAGTGGGGAATATTCCCCACTGGGGCGTCATGGGCTGTCTCAGCCGACCTCGTGGCTGGTGGAGGCTCTGGCGCTGTCACAGCCTGCGTCGGATGACGGGCACCCTTTACATCATCGACGCTGACGCGCTCACCGCGCTTAACGCGTCGTACCAGGTCATCGCGCCGTTCATCGTCGGCGACGCGGGCGATACCCGTCGCCACGGTGGGGCCGATGGCGCCGACGCGTACCTGCTCCTCAACGTCACTGTACTTAATGAGCAAGAGGCGCTGCGCGACGTACGAGTGGTCCTTATGGACACTCGCCGCGACATCGCGGACCGACAGGCCCAGGCGATCTATCAGGCGCTTGTAGGCGTGGGCCTCATCAACAGGGTCGAGATCGGCGCGCTGGACGTTTTCCACGAGCGCCAGGCGCTCCATCTCCGCGTCAGTCGTAGGCCGCTCGATGCACGGCACCTCTCCCGTGCCCGCCAGCCGCGCCGCACGCCACCGGCGCTCACCGGCCACGATCTGATAGCGGCCTTCCTCGGTCGGATGCGGGCGCACGAGCAGGGGCTGCAAGACGCCGTGCTCCGCGATGTCGGCGGCAAGCTCGGCCAGGGCCGCCTCGTCGAACGTCGTGCGCGGCTGGAAGGGATTCGCGTCGAGCAGGTCGATGGCGATACTCCGCGCGCTGTCCAGGTCCTCGACGCCCGCGGGGTTCTGCCCTGCGAAGAACTGGGCCGCGCCGCCCGCTCCACCCAGGTCGGCGAAGGCGTTACGGCGGACCGGATTGTTCTTAACGTTAGCCATTCAACACCCCCATACGGGTCGTCGGCGCGGCCGCCGGCGGCGCCGCACCCCACTGGGCTAACAGAGCATCCGCGATCTGCCCATAGGCGAGAGCCGCCTCACTGTGCGGCGCGTAGGCGGTCACGGGCAAGCCAGCGGCAGACGCCTCGGCCGCCTTTGTGCTCCGCTTCACCTCGCCCAACAGGGGAATATCGTCGCCCAGGAAGGCGCGGATACCCTCCGCCGTCTCCCGAGAATGAACCGTGCGGAAGTCCGTCATAGTCAGGATAACGCCGGCGACCCGCAGGCGCGGGTTGAGCTTTGCCTTGCGGGTCTGCGCGATGGATGTGAGGAGCAGGCCCAAGCCGCGCGAGGCCAGGTAGTCGGGCGCGACGGGGACAAGCGCCTCGTCGGCGGCCACCAGGGCGTTCACCGTCAACAACGAGAGCGACGGGGGGCAATCGAGCAGGACCGTATCGTACTCACCCTGTATGGCACTGAGGGCCTCGCCCAGGACGTACTCGCGACGGACGGCATTCTGCAACTCAAGCTCCGCGCCCGCGAGTTCGATACTCGCCGGCGCCAGGTCGAGCGATGGCGCGACGGACCGGATGACGCCGCGCAGATCTAGGACATCGCCCGTGCTGATGAAGGCATGAAGTGCCGTGTACAGTGTGGGGGCGTCCGGCGCGACGTCGACGCCGGTCGCGCTCGTCAAGCTCGCCTGGGGGTCGAGGTCGACGAGGAGGACGCGCTGGCCCCGATCAGCCAGCGCCGCCCCGAGCGCCAGGCAAGTCGTCGTCTTGGCGACGCCGCCTTTTTGATTAACGAGCGCCACGATGCGTGCCATGCGTGTCCACCCCCTTTCCTGGTGTGCGAGATGTCCTATAACGAGTACGATGGCGATAGTAAGCGGTCATTGATCATCCCTTGCATCAGTGGCCGCGGCCTCACCGGTGTCCTCTAGGCAAAACGGGCGGCAGGTGATGCAGACGGGATCGGTCGTCGGCACACCCAGCGCGCCCGTGGGTGTGTGTCGGGATTGACGCGAGAAGAGCGCCCCCGGCAGGATCGCCCCGGCGCACTGGACACAGGTGAACGCGACGACCGCGCGATAGGCCGTCGTGATACCGCCGGTAGCCAGCGTCGCGCGCCCAACCCGGTGACTCCTCACGTCGCCCCTCTTCATCGACATCGACCTTCCTCCTACAGCGATTCTAGCACGCCCCACACGCCTAAGGGGCCAGGGACACCGACCGTCTCCCTGGCCCCACCAGTTCTCACCGGATCGCCTGTGGCCTTTAGGTGTGCAGCGGGGGCTTGTTCTGCGCGGCCTGCTCCGCTGCCGCCTTACGCTCCTGTTGGCTAGCGTTCCTTTCCGCGATCGCGGCCAGGCGCGCCCGGCACTGACCCCCATCGGCGGTAGCGAGGGCGTGGGAGGCGGCGGCCTTCAGTTCCGCCGTATAAGCGAGCAGTGTCTCCTGGCGGTGGAACCCGGCGACGGCCGATGGCCCTCGATCATCTGGATCGAACCCGTGCGGCTCGATCTCCGCCGCGAGTTCTTGGAGGAAATCGCTGAGCGTCCAGACAGTTTCAGAGAGGACGTGCGTGTATCCCCAGCCATCATCAGAGCCGACGTAGCTCTTGGCCTCGGTGCGGCGGGTCTCAATGGTTTCTGTCGTCATGATTGGTCTATGCTCCTTGTGTGTGTTATGGAGAGCGCCGGCCTTCGGCGCTCAGGGTCGGCGGTGCGGCGGTGTCAGTCTTAGACGTGCGCGGCCTCGGCGGACGGTGTAGCTCCTATGGTCGTGGTGGTGTCGCCGGGGCGTGACTGTCGCGCAAACCACCGATGGGATTTCCATTCGGCCGCCGCGTGGTCATCGGCTCGATGCGCGGCGACGAGCGGCCCCATCGCGGTCAACTGGGCGCGCGTCGCGATCACGAGGGCCTCCGCGAGGTCAAGCAGGCGACGGTATGCCGCCTCATTCGGCAGCACCTCATCGTCGCTGTCCCATGCCACGATGGCGTCGAAAATGGCGTTAAACAGAATATACGACGCCTCACCGTCGAGCGTGACGGGGGCCTGGCCCGGTATGCCCTGGGGTTGAACCTCGTAGCTCTTACCGGGGTGCACCGCGCCGGGAGACGCCAGCCGATGGATGCTGGCGACGACGGAGCGGGCAACGCCCTCGGTCGCGGCGCGAAGCTCGTTCCCCACGGTGGGATCGTCCACCAGATCGAGCAGGACCCGCAACTCGTGGACGGCGGTGCGGTCGTCACGGCCAGCGGGGATCGGCAGGCGTCCCTCGTCGCGGTCTCCACACCGTGCCTCACTCTCGCTTTGCGTGAACTCATCGTGTGCGGTGCGTTGGTCTGGCGTGGCCTGGGTCTCGTGGGGTTGTGTCGTGTTGTCTATATTCTCAGATGTCACGGTCATGATACATGCCCTCCTGGGCGTCTATGCTGATTCAGTGAAAACGGTGTTACCTTGAACGTCAACGTGAGGGCGGCCCACGCGCCCACGCGCGGCGCCTGTGCTTGGTGAGGCGCTCACTCATACCCCACCTCTCCCACATGGCCGGTGGCGCCGTGCCCTCCTTCGGCCAGCACACCCATCAGGTGCTGCGTCGCGCGCATCCACGCGCCCTCGTCGCCCGCGCCGATCTGTTGCCAGCGCGTCGCCCCTAACGCGTCCCGGCCGTCCTCACGCTCGATCACGTAGGGGCGCGGCCCTATGCCGTCCTCGTCGTCGTCGCCAGGGGGTAATGGTGCGCTCTCGCGTAACTGCACGATGCGGTAACGTGTATCCTGCCAGGCGAGGCGAGGCAGGACCGGCGGTACGGCCACCGCGCGCAAACCGTCAACCGCCTCGGGCACCTCCTTTTTCACCCGCTTTGCGCCGGACACATAGCTGTGGCTAACCCCAACCATTTCTGCCGCTTGTTCGCTCGACTTCCCCAGGTAGGGTAAATTTACGCTACCTGGCATTGCTCCCTGTGCCATGTCCTGCCCCTTCACCGTCGCCGGCGCGGTCCGGGTGGGCACGGTCCGCACGCCCTTCCTGGTCGATGTTGCCCGTGACGACGTGGCCTTGCCCCTCGTCTTACCCGTAGCCTTACCTGTGGAGGTCGCCGCGCGGCGTGTGCCCCGGCGTGACGCGGCGCGGGCGGGGCCGTGCTCCTCGACGAGCGCGCGCAGGAGGTCAAGCTCGACGCCCAGGGCTTCGGCCAGGCGGGGCGCCATGAAAGACGAGGGACGACGCCGGCCGTCCTCATATGCTTTGATGATGTCGGAGCGCGCCCCGATCGCGGACCCCAATTGTGTACGCGTCAGCCCCTTCTCCTCGCGCAACGACGTGAGATACGCGCCAAGGGTCGTCACGTCGTGGTCCAAGCCGTCGGATGCGGCGGTCGCGCGCGGGCGCCGACCGCCGGTCTTCCCCGGTCGTCGCCCGACCTTCGGGGCAAGGTCGGGAGCGGTCGCGTCCCATGACGCACCACTCTCTTCGTCGGGGGCAACGAGACGCGCCGCAGCAGCGGGGTCTGCTCGGTAGAGGTCGATGGTCGCGTCCCGCGCGGCGGTCGGCGTGAGCTCGCCGGCCACCATGCGCCGGTTGACCTCGGCGCGCGACATCGGTGGCGGGGTCGGTGTGCTGGTGTTCATGATGCGCTCCTACCCGCTGTGCGGGTTGTCAGACGATCAAAAGTGCGCGTGATGCGTGCCTCCTCAGCCGGCGTCGCGACGGTGGCCTGCGCGATGAGGCGACCGTCATAGGTGAAGAAAGCGTGCGTGCCGTAGATGTACAAGCACCAAGACGGCGTGTAGGGCGTCGCGGGCGCCGGTGGTACTGGCTGTGAGATGGTCATTGGCGTCGGCTCCTGCTGGCCGCGCTGCGAGCCATGATCCTGTCGGCGTAGTCATTCCAGGCGGCGCACTCCAGGCGGCGCACTCCGCGAGAGCCGCGGCGTTGGCGGGCTCGAACTTCCCGTCGCCCACGTAGGCATAACAGGGTTGGTCGGCGGTGGGGACCGGGCCGCTTGTTAAAACTTTAACAAGCGGCCGTGTCGGCGTGGCTGTAAGGTTGGTCATCGTCAAGCTGCCCGCATGGCGCTGGCGTTCGCGGCGGCGACCTGGCGCTCCAACGCGTCTACCTCGTGCAGATAGACGGCGTACTCGTCAGCCTGGCGGTCGGTCTCGGCCAGCGCGCGCAGGGCCGCGTCGAGCTGGCGCTCGGCCTGCTCCACGGCGTCGCCGACGTGGGACACGACCCCGCCCCGCACCGGCCTCTTGATGCCCGAAGGAGCGCCCGCCATCATCGGCACGACCACCGGAGCCGCAGCCTCCTTCTCGACATAGAAGGCCACATTGAGGGAGCGCACGAACCGCATGTGCTTGCAGGGCGTTTTGCGCGCCGGGCACGAGCACGAGTTAGCGCTGGTCTCGTAGTAGACGCTGGGGGTAGACCCAGACTGAACCCTATACCAGCCACGGTGCGCCGTGAGCTTCACCACTGGTTTGTAAGTGCTAGCCACCGTCGCGCGTTCGGTCGTAGACTTGATGCTGGGTGCGGCTTGCATTGCTTGCTTCCTCCGTACCTACCGGCCGGTAAGTGTTCTAGCACTTGCCGGCCATTTGTGTTTGTGAGAGCCTATCTGCTCCTCACTCTTCTAGTATACAGTATGTCACTTGGATATGCAAGCATGTCAATTGTGAAATGCTTGCATGTCGAGTACAATGTAGGTATAGTTCACGGTAGAATAAAGGAGGTCCAATGTATGAGGCTGTAGCAGTAGTGGAGAGAGACGATATGACACAAAGGAAGCGCACGGTGCGCGAGGGTGAGGTGTGGGTCACAGCCCGCATTCCTGACGACGCTAAGACGCGCTTAGAAGCATTTGCCGAGGAAAAGGAGCTGTCCACATCCCATGTGATGCGCCGGTTCCTTCTCTACGTCCTGGCCGACCCCGATCGTATGAAGGAAGCATTATGAGCAGCCCTATCGACCTACAGGCCTACAGGGAGCGCCGCGACGCGCTCGCCGCCGACGATCCCCGCGTCATCCCCGGCTACACCATATCTGTCTCCGACGACCCGGCCGAGCGCGCGCTGGACGCGGCGCGTGCGGCGCATGCCACCGCGCTACATGCCGTCCACGGCCTACACACGACCTACCTGGACAGTGCATGCGAATTGACCCAGGCGGATTGTGCGGCGCTGAAAGAGGCCCACCGTGCGTGGGTGACGGCCGCCGCCGCGTTGGATGCGGCGCAGGCCGCTTGTGCCCTGACCTACGACACTGCCGAAGAGATACCCTTTTAGCCGAAGGAGGACCAATGGATCACGACACCGCGACAGAGGGACAGGTCGATGCGGGGCGCTTCCAGCAGGCGCTCACCAATCTCAGCGCCCCTGTCCAGGCGCTTTTAACCCGTCTGATGGAGAAAAGCGCCCCGGTCGAGGACGGCGCCGAAACCTCGACGCCGACAGCGGAGATGGAAGCCAACGGCGGCCAGGTCTATGACGGTTAGGAGAGCGCCCCATGACAGCACTCCTCTACCGTCCATTGAACATAAAGCGTGTTATGATAGCTTATATCGGGCCGTGACCGGCCATGACACACAGCCTGCGCGGCAGGGTAGCCGATAGCGCGGCATAAGCGCGGACGATACGAGGAGATCCTGGCGATGATCCATAGTGAGGCTCAGAGCAGTTTCAGCACCACGATGACCGACGACGAGATGCGCACACTCTGGCAGCGTCTGAACACGGAGGGGTGCAAGATTATCCGCTACAATCCCACCAGCCGCGCGTACAGCAAAAACCTGTGGCGCATACGCATCACGAACCCCGCCTGGAGCGGCCTCCACGAGGCCGACACTGCGATCGACGTGTATTACGAGCAACGCTCCGACAGTTCGTGGGCCATGGTCGTATGAACACAGCCCTTGTCCTCGCACACGGAGAGGGCGTCGGCCGCGCCCGCACCTGGGCGACGATGCCCGACGACGAGCGCCGCCGCCGTGCCGTCGAGGCGGGCCACACCCACGATACAGCCGCCCTACAGGAGATCACCGATGCCTGGCTGACCTTGCACGGTCGCGCAGGCGCGACGGTGAGCCCGCACACGCTCACCAGTTACCGCCACGGCATCGCGGTCCTCGTCGCCGCATGGTCGAGTGAGAATCTGCTCCACCCCTCGCGGGACGCCGCCGTGCTGTGGTTACGTGAGATGGAGGGCATCGGGCTCAAACCGGCCACGGTCAGGACGCGCCTCGCCGCCGCGCGCGCCCTCTATGCCGCCTTGCGCTGGTGCAAGGCAACCGAGGCCAACCCCTTCACGGACGCACGTCCGGCCAGGGACAAGACCACGGCCAAGGACAAGCGCACACCGTACGAGCCTGACGAACTGCAAGCAATCCTTCGCATCCTGGACGAGGAGATAGCCACGGCGACGCCGGCAACTCAAACCATGGGGCGCTACGACAAGGTGCTCATCCTCCTGGGCGCGCACGCGGGCCTCCGGGCCGCCGAGATGATGCAGCTACGCTGGGATGATGTCGATCTATCACGGCGTACCATCATCGTGCGCAAGGGCAAGGGCGGTAAGCGGCGCACGGTCGTTATGAGCAGTAGCCTGGCGACCGCCCTGGAAGCGATCCCGCCAGCGATGCGCGGCGAGTTTGTGCTCCCGTATCGCTCACGGACCAGCGCCTGGACTCGCGTCAGGAATCTAACGGCGCGCGCGGGCATTAAGCAACATGGCCTGCATCGCTTGCGGCACAGCGCGGGGACGCGGATGATGCGCGAGACCAACAACCTACAGGAGGTCGCCGAGCTGCTCGGCCACGCGCAACTCGACACCGCCAGGGTGTACGCCCAGTGGGCCAACGACACGCAACGGAAGGTCGTCGGCGAGTGGTAATGCACGTCGCACGGATCATTCCTGTGGTCGCACACAACAGCGGCGTAGAGTGCGCTACTATAGCGCGCGCTATAGTAGCGCAAGCGGAAAGAGGAGCAATGGCAAGCAAACCACGCCTGGCCTATACGGTCGTCCATAGCAGCGGCACCTATGGCGCGGCCACCCCCTACGCGGTCGTCAGCACTGCCTCGGGCATGCCGCACATGCCCGCCTACCGCAGCGAGGAGGAAGCGCAGCAGGTGGCCGACCGCCTCAATACTGAGGAGACGCAGCGCACGACCAAACAGCTCGCGTCGGCCACGGAGCAACGGAAGGTCGACCGTTTGCAGGCCAAGGCGTCCGCGCTCGACGAGGGAGACGCTATTGCCAGGGGGCCGGCCACAGCAACATCACGACGCCGCAGGTCTACGCCCACTGGTCCGACGAGCGGGTGAAGACGGCCCTGCAAGGCTGGTAGCGCCACAAGAGAGACGATAGCTATGGACGACTGGACGGTCGCGGAACAGGGCTTCATCGCGCATGTGGTCAAGTGGGCCTTGGTACTCCCCGTGTCTGTCAGGCAAGAGATCGTCGTGTCCGCCTGCCAGCACGCCCAGCTGTGCCGGCTACCCCGTCCCGGCGCCGGCGGCTCGATCGTGTTCGCCAAGCCCGAGGTATGGGAGGAGATTGCACGCCGCGTCGAGACAGAGGGACATACGCCACGACCCGCCATGGGCCAGGATTAGCGCCGGTGCAGAAGCTGGCCGGTCACGCGAACGTCACGACGACGCAGCGCTATGATCGCCGCGGCGAGGCCGTCAAGGCGAAGGCGTCCGGGCTGCTGCATGTGCCCTATGGCGGGCAGGAGTAAGGGATGTCACTATGTGCATAGCAGCGAGGTGCGATACAACGTGGTAGGGACAGCGTGCGTCCAAGGGGCACACGACTTGGTGGCTGCACGCTACACCAGGATATCGCCTCTAGTGTGGCGTGTATCAAGCTGAACCACCACACGCGCTAGGAACCAAACAGATAACGGGTGGGTGCATCGTGGCACGACGGGACAGAGGAGATGGTGGCGCGTAGCCATGCGCCACGGCCCGACCGGACGTGACCAAGGACGGCCATAGGGCGATCTGCGGCGCGTAATCCGTGGAACGTCCGCACGCAGGAACGAATGACACGTTGTCTAGCGCGCAAAGCTGTCAGCCAGTGACGGCATCTTAACATCACATATCACGCCTTGTGCGCGCCAGGTCCTATTTATCGACACAGGGCATGGCAACCTGCGCGCTATCGGATGTGTGTGAGCCAGCATGATAGCGTACTTTGATGGTGCATTTTCGAGAAACGTGATATGGATTATCCAGCGTCGAGCACATAGATGACCCGGCATAGTGTGTTTTCCTGACGTTTGCTTGCAATGGCCGCATATTCGCGTTATGCTAGAGATAAAGCGGCGGGCAACGGACGGATGAACGTTTCAACACAAAAAGCGCCGTATGTGAGAAGTTATGGGGAGGGCAAGAAGTTGCCAGGAGTTGAGTGGGACCTTTTTCAATTGCGCGGCGCGCGGCTCTCGCAAAGCCCCGAAGTCACGATCCAGGCGAGGGGATCGCTTTCCCTCAATAAAGCAGCGCGCGACGCCCTCGGGAACCCCGAAGCCGTCGAATTGCTCTACGCCGCGAAGGAAAAACTGATCGGCATACGGGCGGCAAAGCGTGACAACCCGTACTCCTATCCGCTCCGCGAAATCAGCAAGTCCTCGTTCGCCATCGCCGCCGGGGGTTTCTCCCGCTACTACAACATCCCGACCGGGGATACTGCTCGCCGCTACAAGGCCAAGATGTACGACGACGTACTCGGCGTCAGCCTAAAAGAGGAACCCATCACGGTTCTTGGTTCGCGCAGCAAGCAGCATCATGAACTCGCAACAGCCGCAGGGTAGTGGCCGAACACTTGGGCAACGCATCCACATACGGCGCGTCGAGTTGAACATGAGCCAAATCGAACTGGCAACCTTGGCCGAGATCAGCGGGACGAACTTGTGCAGGATCGAGCGTGGTCAGCACAAACCGGCGCTGACCACGCTTTTGAAGCTAGCGCCGGCACTACAAACAACCGTAGCCGAGTTATTGGAGGAGGAAAGCCGGATCGCTTGAGCACAAAGGGCTCAGGAACACAAAAACCGCGGTGCCACCCGCGGTTCTCGTGCGCTTGTCCAAGCTGATGGGAAGGTTTTGAGCAAACTCTTGTCCCACCCTAATATTGACACAAAACGCAAAACTTTGCCAGTAGTAGCAACATCTTGTCACACCTGACAACTACTTGACTCCGCTGACAGTTACTTGCCAGACAAGCCAATAAGGGTCCCTCAGCGATGCGAGCGCCTTCATTGATAGAGGTTAACGCACACGATGTCAACGTACAGCACCCCCGCTTACCAAGCGGCTAGACATAGATACGCCCTCCCTATCCTGACCACCACATTCCATATTCGCATTATAACCAATAGCCACACAACCATAAAGCCCACTGCCTGGACGATCGGCGGTGCGTCATGGTAGCGGAACGTCGCCCCTGGCGCCGGGTCAGCCGCCGCGAGCGCTGCCCCATTTGCGATGACCACGACTCGACGTGCCTCATGTTTGATGATGGTGACGTACTCTGTGCGCACGTCACGTCCGACGAGCCATGTGAAGAAGGCACTTTCCTCGGCATCGGTTGGTGGCACCGGGCACGCAATACCGATCGCCCGCTGTCTTGGAGCCTCCGCACGCCGGCGCCGGCCGCCACGCGACCAGTCCTCGCCGACCTCACGACATGCGACGCCATCTACACGGCGTTCTTCCCCCTCTGCCCCCTCTCAGACGCCCATCGTGCGCAGCATGCGCTCACCGACGCCCAGGCGCGGCGCTACGGCACGGTGCCACGCGACCTCGCCGCTCGGCGTCGGATCATCGAGGAGTTACTCCATACCTTCACGCGCGACCAACTCCTCAGTGTCCCCGGCTTTGTCGAACGCAACGGTCACATCGAAATACGCATGGCTGGCATGATCCTGCCCTGCCACGACCTCTACGGCCGCATCGTGGCCGTGGACGTGCGGCGTGACGCGCCCAAGCCGAGTGAGTCCAAGTACTACAAGGCAAGCTCGCGCACCGCGACCGCGCCGGACGCGCCCAGTCCCGGCACACCCGCGCACCTGGCGCTGCCCGCCGCGGGTGTGCGGATCGTGCACGAAATCGGGATTACGGAGGGCATCAAGAAGGGCGACGCGGCAGCCGATGCGCTCGGCTTCCCCGTCATTGCCGCTGCCGGTATCGGCTGTACGTCGGACGTTATAACGGTCCTCAAGCAGATCGTCGACGAGTGCCCTGACGTGACCGTAGTCACGCTCATGCTCGACCGCGACGATCCCCACAAGAACGACGGACGTACCGTGGCCGATGTGGAACGCGCCAGCAAGAAAATAGCGGCGGCGGCCGTCGAGTATGGCTTCGGAGTCCGCTATGCGGTGTGGGACCATTGCAATGGCAAGGGCATTGACGATCTACTCGCGGCGGGAAAGGATTTCACCCTGGAACGCTACCGGCCAGCAAGCGGATTGAGTCCGACGCTCGACACAGCAGGGGTGGACGAGACGCCCTCTTCGTCGGGGAACAAGCCGGCAATGGCCGAAACGATCCGCGTACAACAGGACGCGTTGCAGCGTGCGTATGCGAAAATCGACGTTCTCATGCACGCCATTACCGTGCTGGTTCGCCTCCTCCTCACCGAGCAATACACCGAGTCCGAGAAGAAGATGCTTGTGTGGACGTTGCAGGAAAAGCACGGCTATAGTTTCGGCCTACCCATCCCCGAGACCTTCGCCACGGTGCGCATCACCGACGCGGACAAGCCACGGGCGGGCCTATCCGTGAATAGTTTCGACACGGCGCGGAAGCGCTTCGTTGCCGATGGCGTCCTTATCGTAGAGAAGCGTCCACCCCTGGAGGGGAGTCCCACCGGGCGCCCCTTCGATGTCATCACGGTCGATGGGGAGCGCCTTGAGCGCCTTATCGTGGGCCTCAACGCCGACCCGTGCGCGCAGACCACCGAGCGCCAGGCACGGGCCGCGCAACGCGCCGAGGAGGCCCGCACACGCTACGCCGCGGCGCAAAAGGCGCGCGAACGTCGCGACGAGCAAGATCGCATTACACGTCAGCAACTCGCCAGCATCGGCGGGGAGCGCCGCCATTTCGCCGAAGTGACCGAGCAGCTGTCCCACCAACTCACCGAGAAAGAAGCCGAGGCCGAAGCGATGCGGCATGCGGCCGTGGACGCCCAACAGGAGGTCCAACGGATTATCGCCCAAGCACGGCGGGATAGTATTCCCTGCGGCGGGTGTGGATCGCTGATCGCTATCGAGGATTGGCGGTGCGACGACTGTCGCGCCGAGGGGACGGACACGGATCGTTTTGCCGTCGGTGAGTTTTCTCCAAGTTTTGGGGGTAAGGGTTACGGAAACGAGGAGAGCAACGACGGCATAGTCCCCCATCCTTCACCGTCGACCAGTCCTATACCCCCAAAACTTGGAGAAAACTCACCGGGCGGGCCATTGGGTGAGGATCTGAGGCCCTGTGCGGGCGGGTGCGGCACGGCGACGCCACATGGCTGGGAGTGCCTACCATGTAGGTCGTCACTGAACATAGCGAATAACTCCGGTGGGGGGACAGAGGGTGTGACCATGACATTATCAAAAGGGAGAGATATACGATGAGCGTGATAGACGATTATGCCAACGGAGATAGGAGGCCCGAGAAGCTGAACCCTGCGACTCAGGCGATCGACCGTATTGAACGGGCGCGTGAGATCCTGCGCCTGGCGCGTGAGCGACACTACGTTGTCAATGCTCGCGCCAGTGTGTCAACAAGCGTCGTAAAGAGCGTCACCGACGGCTACCGTGACGGTGAGCCACCGACGCATGAGGATCTAGAGCAGGCGATAGTCCGGCTGTCCGTGCTTGTCTGTGAGACACAAGAGATCTGCACGGCTGTTATGGCAGCGTGCGACCACGCGATCCTGCCTGCCGGCGCTCTTGCGGTGATAATGGGTGACGACGCTGCGGCGACCTTATAAAGTAGCCCCCATCTGTGCAGGGCTCGATATAGACGGAGACCAACCCCATGGCTAAAGACTCCAAGCGACACATCGTCGATACGCTTGGCATCGCCGAGCAATCGCGTTTTACCACGCTGCACCCACGGACGCCCCTGCCCCACAACAAGCGTCAGGTCGAGCCGCTGTCCGAGGCTTTCACACGGCACCTCGATAAGCCACACCTACGCGTCGTGCGACCCGGCGACCCACCCGTGCCCCTATCGTTCGAGGATGCATGGGCCAGGCTGCGCACGGAGCAGCCGCCCCTCGCCGCGGCGGTCGAGGCGACCGTCATCGGCAAGCGTAGTACGGACGAAGCGGCGCCGCTACTGGGCGTCAGCCCCTCGACGGCCAACCGGCGCAAGCTGGCTGGCCTCGCGCAATTGACCATCTGGACAGGACTCGATGAACGTGGCGTGTCGCGCCAGGTGTATGACTTGACGGCATGACTGGTAGATGATATAGTTAGTACTGGTCCATGTTGTCAAAAGGGGCGGTCCGCATATGCGGACCGCCCCTTTTGCATACCTCGAAAAGGAGCGGATGAGATGGCTATCGACACAGAGACCTTGCGCTTGGTACCCGAACGACCGGCGCGCCAATCGCTCGCGGTCGAGCGCCGCCTGCTCGTACAAGTGAAAATAAGCGAAACAGAGAAGGCACGTCTGGTGTCTCTGGCCCGCGCACAGGGATACGAAACAATCAGCTCTTATGCGCGGGATCGACTCCTGGGTCAGCCCGGTCCGCGCTCGGCGGCCTAGTGGTGGACGGACATAGGTAGGGGGTGCCATTTTGAGCGAGATGTACGAACTCAGCGTGAAGTTCAGCCTCTTGACGGCGGGCTTTGCGATGGGCGCGAGCGAGGTCATGAACGGCTTCAATCGCATCAAGACGCAGGCCGCGCAGGCGGAAACGGCCATCGGCAGCATCGAGCGGCGCATGCAGACATCCGCAAGCACCGGCCAGCGGTATGCCGAACAGATGGCGATGGGCCAGCGTGCGCAGGCGGCGGCGTTCAACGATATGCAGCGGGCTCTCGCCGCGAATGACCCGACGGGGTTGGCGACCGCCCACAACCAGCGCCTCGCGGCTATCGACGCCACGGCTGTCGCGCAGGGCAAGCTCAATGTGGCGAGCGGCGCCTACACGACGCTGGCGAGTGAGCAGCAGCGCGCCCTCACGCAGCAGGCGGCGGCGCAAGAGCGCGCGACACGGGCGCAGACAGGCTTCAACGCCGTGCTGGCGGGTGCGACGATGACCACGGCCGGCGTGGGCATCATGGGTTTCCTCGACAAGTCGGTCAACCAGGCGATGGCGTTGCAGACCATCATGATCGGCATCGGCAACCGCACGGGGGCCAAGCCGACGCAACTCGCGGCCCTGCAAAATCGCTTCACCGACGTGGGCATGACCAACCAGATGAATATCACGGAAGTGGCGCAGATCGGGCAGGCGGCGAGCCAGGCCGGCATCACCGACATTGGCCAACTCATGGGCATGATCAAGCCCATCGCCAATTTCAGCGAAGTGATGCTGGCGTCGCGCCAGCTCGCGCCGCAAGAAAGTGCGACGGTGGCGACGCAGTTCGCCCACCTGTTCGGCGCGTTCGGGACACAGAATGTCCGCGACCCGCAGACGCATCAGGTGATGAGCGACACGCAGTACCTCGTCAACCAATTGGGCAAAGCGTTGTCGATATCGCCCGGTTCACCGAAAGAGTTCCTGACGCTGGAAAGCCAGTTCGTCGGCACGATGCGGCCCATGTATCGGGGCAAGCCACAGCAATCGTTCATCTCCGATGCCATCAATTACGGCGTCCTAATGTCGCAAATGGGGCAGGAAACGCGCGGCGGCACACAACTGAGCCGTCTGCTGGTCCAGGCGATGGGTGCGGGCAGCCGTACCAGTGAAGGTCGGCATGCGGGACCTTGCCACGATACAGCGTGTGTCAGGTGTCAACTTCGGCAATCCGCAAGGGCAGATCACAGACCCCATCCGGTTGATGCAAGGGCTGACCCGTTTCGCTGCTGACAAGCGCGTGACGCCGCAGATCGAGCTGCAATACTTCCAGCAGGCGTTCAAGCAGGCGGGCACGAGTATCGCCGGTCTGTTGGCCGATCCGACGGTTGCCGGGCGTTTTTCGCAGATCGCGGGCAAGATGCAGACGCTGCCGACCAATGCCCAGCAGCAGGCTGAGTACAACGCGTCGGGGCCGGGCCAGCTTCGCCAGGCACAGAAGAACTGGGAAACGTTCACCACGCTACTGGGGACGCAACTGATCCCGGTGGCGACGCAGATGTTCAGCGTCCTTGCCAAGATATCCGGCGCGTTCGCATCGTTCGCCGAGCACCATAAGACCCTCACGACTCTCGCCGCGGGGTTCGGCGCGCTTGTCGGGGCGCTTCTGATGATCAGTGGTCCGCTCGTGATGATCGGCGGGGCCTTCCTCATGATCGGTGCATTGGGTATCCCTGCCATGCTGGGAGGCATCGCGGCGGGTATGGTTGGGCTCACAGTCGCGGCGGTCACGGCCATCCCCGCTTTCGCCGGATTAGACGTTGTTATGTCGCCCATTCTCATCACGGTCCTAGCCATTGCCACAGCCGTAGGGGCCGTCATCCTTGTGTTCACCCACTGGTCGGATATTACGCGTTTGGTCGGCGACCTCATGGGTGTGCTGGGCGATAAGCTTCACCAGTTTCTCGTATGGGCCGGCCTCTTAGATACAAGCAAGCAGGTCGCCCACAGCAACAGCGGGCTGACCACAGGGCAAGCGAATTCCTATAACAACGCCCACCCTTATGCTCCCCATGTCCAGGCTAACCAACAGGGGCACTGGCGATCCTTCCGTGGTGGCGCGACGTGGGTACCCGATCCACCCGCCCATCCAGCCGCGCATGTTCTCCCCAAGGGCAAGAAGGGGGTGGGCGGCGGCGGCGCTATCTGGGATATGCCGGATATCAGCCCGTCGGCACGGGCTGCGCACGGGGCGGCTCCTGTTGTCCATACGGGGCCGGTCACGATCGGCCCCATCCACATCAACGGGGTCAAGCATGAGGATGACGAGGCGCTGGCACATCGCCTGACACAGCATATCGCGCGACATTTTGGGGACGAGGTGTTGCATGCACTGACGTCGGGTGCCCCGTCTGTGTTCGGGCTCTCCCCCGTCTTGAACACACCCGCCCCCCGCTAAAATAGCCGGCGAGAGAAACAGAAGGGAGCCATCAGAGATGACGCAAATCACAGATGTACCACCCGCCAGGCAAGAGCTGATCAAGCAGTGGCGGGCCGCGGTGGGTCGTGGCGACTGGCAGGCCATGCTCGTCGCCAAACAAGAACTAGCGGCCAGGGTAGAGTATGACGTGGCGATGGAGATCCGGCTGGCACAGCAAGCCCTCGCGCGGGCGAGGACGCGCGTGGAGGCCGCGCAGACCGAGCGCGGCGTGGCGCGACAGGCGCTGGAGGAGGGGCGCGAGCGGGCGCCCCTAGAGATCGAGCAAGCGCCCGTCGCCGGCGGCCCGCGTACGCTAACAAGGGCGACGGTAGAGGGGTATTGGCGCGACACGCTGTCCACATTGGAGCGGGCCGCCACTGCCGCCGACAGGCGCTACCAGGACAACACGCAGGCCGTGTCCGAGGCCGAGGAGTGCCTTGCCCAGCTGCTCACCGCTGCGTACGCCCGTGTCCAGTCCGTCGCGGACGACGCCGCCGACAGGGGGGTATAGCCATGACCATGACTCCACGAAACGATCCACGGATCTTCCACGGCCCGCCCATGCCGCTCGACGACCGCACCGTGTCACAGCCTGGCGTGGTGTTCACGGGCGAGGAGCAGCCGCGCGACGCTCAGGGGCGCTACCGCGAGGCCCAGGGTCCCTATCGAGGCGAGGCCCTGACGCCCGCGTACCGGCGACACTTGCTTGAATTGTCGCCGCTCGGGCGAAAGATCCTCGTGGCCGAGGCAGCGGCGGGAGCGCCGGCGGTCTTAACGGGCGGCACGGGCAGCAAAGCCGTGACGAACGCAAACCACCGGCAACCGCTCACGTATACGCAACTGTGGCGCCAGATCGTCGAGGACGAGGCCGCCACGCAGGCCAGGCGGTAGCAATGGCCCACAGGTGGTCGCGGACCGTCCACCTGTGGGCCATTCATGGGGGCGCGGCAGTCTGACGCGTCCGTCCATACAGGTCGAGATAAGTTCACAAAGAGAAGGAGACAGACAATGGCACAAGGTATTATCCAGAAATTGATCGGCGACCACACGCGCGGCGTCGGCCACGGCTTCATCCGCCCCACCGCGGCGACCGGGGCCACGCTCGTCGGGCAAGACCTGTTTTTTAACACGACGCAGGTCGTGAGCCTCGGCGAGGACAGCGCTCCCCTGGGCGTCGGTGATGTTGTCGAATACACCTACACAGCTCCAGTCAACCGTGGCGTCGGGACGGCGCCGGGGAGGCCAGTCGCGGTCGATATCGAACGCATTGAGCGCGCCCCCCAGGGCGATGAGCGCGGGCGGGCGGCCAGTGAGGCGACGCGGGCGACCGGCGGTGGACAGGCAGCCGGCCCCAGCGTCGAGGAGCAACTGCGGGCCACTGGTATCTACGCCGCCATTTGACGGCGTGTGGCAAGCGGGGGTCGCAGGGAGGTCTAGCACAACATGGCTTGGGAACAGCGGGCGCGCGGCGGCCGATACTACGTCAGAAAGCGATGGGTGTCCGGCCGCTGTGTGTCTGAGTACATTGGCGCGGGAGAGGACGCCATGCTGCTGGCCAGCCTGGATACTGCCGCGCGCCATGAACAGCGCCAGCGGCAGGCCGTGTGCCGGCGCGAGGACGAGGTCGAGGCGGCGCTCGACGAGGTGACAGAGATCATGACGATCCTGACCACGGCGACGTTGCTGGTCGTGGGGTGTCACACGCATAGAGGGCAATGGAGGCGACGCCGTGAGCATACCTGAGACCGTGCACACGGTCCGGCTGGTCGAGCGCGAGGGGGCAGTGGGCCGTCTACGGGACGCCGTGATGAAGGTAGACCGTGAGAACCCCACTCCCCAGGATATCGCTACCTTGCGGGCAGTGCTGCGCGCCGATCCCCTCCTCGGGCGTGTCCTGTTCGATCTCTCGCAGGTGAACACCGATCGGCTGATCGAGTCGCTGGCTCCCGACTCGGTGCTGGTGCGTGAGGCCATCAGTGTCACGGTGGAGGCCATGCGTGACGACCTGGGCTATCGGCAGGCGCCGGAAATGGAGCGCCTGCTCATCGAGCACGTCGCGCTGTGCTGGCTCCGCGTGCAGAAAGTCGAAGGGGGTTACACGGCCTTTCTGACGCAGCGCGAGGTCGTGATCGCGCAGGCTGATTGGTGGGAACGCAAGCTCACGGCGGCGCATGCGCGGTATGTGCGGGCCGTCGAGAGTCTGGCGCGCGTCCGACGCATGGCGCGACCGTCCGCTGTGCAAATCAACGTCGGCGACCAGCAGGTCAACGTTGCCGGCAGAGTGGTTGTCGAGTAGCACGTAACGAAACAAGGGCGTCGCCGGTTTCACGCGCCGTGGCGTTGTGACGTGTGTCGCTGTCATACATGCGGATAGTCGCACATAGACGAAAGGTAGACGGATGGACACACAGTGCCAGGCCACGACTAAGGGCGGCCAGCGCTGCAAGGGGACGGCACGGCCGAGCGGCTTCTGCTTTGCGCACGACCCCGACTTACAGCATGTCCGACGGGAGGGCCAGGCGCGCGGCGGCCAGAACAAGCGGACGGAGGCGCGCATCACCCGCCTCGTGCCGGCGACGCTCAAACCGGTCCTCGAAAAGCTCATGGCCGGCGTGGACGAGGTCTACGACGGGAGCTTGGAGCCGCGCCAGGCGTCGGCGATGGCTAGTCTCGCCGGCGCGATCGGGAGGATCTATGAGGTCGCGTCGCTCGAAGAGAGGCTTGAGGCGCTTGAGAGGAGCGGGGATTATGGGCACGCTGGCTAACCGGGTCGGCCGTTTGGAAGACGCCATCGACCAACGTGCGCGTGCTATCGCCAGGCGGCCGAGCTTCCCCATGACGGCGACCGAGGCCGAGCAACACTGTGTCGCGACCGTAGCCTATAGCCGTCTCGACCGCTCGGGTATGCGCGCGACGCCAATGACGCGGGCGGACTTCGACGCCTACCTGACGCACAGCGACGATGACACGCGCGCGCTCACCGTCGGCTGGCTGAAAGTTGAACGTGCACGCCTCCGGCAACGCGCCGCGCTGGCTAGCGTCCAGTAAAGGGGGATTGTGTGTGATGGGGATAGAATCGCGCGTGCGCCGCCTGGAGGATCGGGTGCGTAACCCGTATGCGAACGACCCGCGTCTGGCTGCCCTCGCGGCCCAACTCCAAGCGGGTGTGTCCCTCCGCACGTTCAGTGACGACGACCTGGACTACATGATCGCGTGGCGGCGGTGCCAGGGCGGGGATGTGGGTATCGACGTGGCGGCAATGACGGATGAGGAGTTAGAGCGTGCGGCGGACGGCGACGAGACCGTGATCGCGCGCTACCGCTACCGAAGGAAGGCTCGATGAGTCACTTACAGGGACGTATCGCCCGTCTGGAGCGCCGTGAGGGCGCGCTGGCAGGGGCACAGGGATACTATGACCACCCGACCCTTGAGGGCTACTTCAACACCCTGACGACGAGGGAAGAGCGCGAGGAGTTCCTTGTGCTCGCGCAGGATGTGCATGCGATCCAGCGGCGTGAGATCGAGGCGCTCGATACGGGGCAGGCGATCCCGCCGCGGAGTGCAGACGAGCAGGCGCGCATAGATGAACTCGACCGATGTGTCGAGGTAAAGAGAGGGGACGAGGGATGGTCATGAAGGGGTTGGGGGCGCGTCTGGAGCGCCTGGAACGTCGGCAAGCGGTCGCCGTTACGGTGGCACGGTCAGGGGCCGTCGTCGCGGAGCAGACGCCGGAGCATCAGGCGGACGTGCTCCATATCCTGTGCGCGTGCGGCGTCTTCGCGTTGTCTATCGACCCGCATGACCCCGACGGGCACCCGTTACAAGCGACTGGCCGCGCGTTGCTCCAGGCGCGCGGCGTCCTCGACGGCGACGGATATCTCATACCGGGAGTCATGGCCGATGCCCTCGTTGCGTAGCGTGCACAATCGCCTCGCCGCGTTGGAAGCGCGGTTGCCCGCCCCCCTGGTCGATGAGGACACCTTGCCCCCCACGCAGGGCGTAGAGTTGACCAGACGCCTCTCCGCACTACAGGCGGCGGCGGGCGATGACCGGGCGGCCCTCCTGGAACGGAACGCGCTGGCCCGCCGGGTCTGGTAGCGGGTAAGAATAGCAGAAGCAAGGAATGGACGGACAATGTTTACCAACGACAACATCGCTCATTTGGGCGACGTCGAACGCGGCGAGGGGACCATCAGGCGACTCATCACTGACCGCGGCTTCGGGTTCATCCGACCAGCGCGCGCGCACGGGACCACGCGGAAAGATCTCTTCTTTCACGCCGCGCAGGTGGTCGGTGTCCGCTACGAGGAGTTGAGAGAAGACGACATCGTGAGCTATACGGGGGTGTACGCCCAAACCCCAGAAAATTCCGTCCTCAAGAGAGCCCTTGCAGCAGTGGGCAGGCGAAGCACCCCACGCGGCCAGAGGCAGGCCAGCATCGGCATGCCCGCGGCACGTTGACTACGCCAACGCATCTGGTCGCGTTGCACTGGCTAAACATGGCCTTAAGGTAGCGAAGCTCGAAAAATCGGCAAAGTCGCAGCGCGTCACAGACCTCGTCAGAGGAAGGGTACCCATTCCGGTCATCATCGTGATGGATGGGGGCCAGCTTCCGAGGGGGTACGCACAAGAACGTGGCCGGTGCGACGAAAGCACTGATTGAGGGGTCGATTCAGACGTCGCGTCGGCGGCGCGCGTGCGCTGCTTGATCTGCGGCGTGTGGTGGCCCATGAGCACCGGCGGTGATACGGGGTGGACAGAGTCACCGCTCCGGTTGACCTTTGGGTCCCTGGGTTGGTGCCGCGCGAGGCGGACGGAGTGGTCCGCCGCGGACGAGGGAGCGGCGATAGAGCACCAATGCCGGGGCAAGGGCTGCCGCACTGGCGATCAGGGCGACGCCCGTGCCACGCTCAGTGGCGAGTGCGCCAAGGAGCGGGCCGGCGATGATGCCGGCCAGCGCGCCGGCCTGCTCGCGCATGGAGAAGACCGTCGCCCGCACACTGGACTCCAGGTCCAGATTCATCCACGTGGTCTCCAACGCATCGCGAGGGCTGCGACTGACGACGGCCAGCCAGAACAATCCCAGCGCCGGACCGAGTTGTCCGGCAACCGCGAACCCGACCACGAACACAAGGGTGAGCGCATCGACTGCAAATAGACCCCAGATGAGGGAACGGCGGTTTTCCCAGTCGATGCGCCGCCGCGCGATCTCGGTGCCGCACAGATTGGCCACGTGGATACTCGCTTCGATGAGCCCGAACCAGATCACGACCGTCAGTCCGCCGCTGGTCGGAAAGGTGAAGTGCGCCAGGAGATGATAGCCCCACAGCCGGTCAAAGGCGCTGGAGAAGACACTGGCACACACGGCGCTACCAAGGATGGTCAGGAGTGCCGGCCGAAGGCGAATGAGGCGCACGCCGGCTTGCAAGGTGTGACGCATGTGTTGCCGGGCTGTGCGATCGGCGCGCTCGGCCGGCGTAAAGTGCTGTTCCGGCATCACCAGGAGCAGGACGAGACCGAGCGCGATAAAGACGCCCCCGCTCAAGAGGATCGGCACGTTGAGGCGCATGCTGCCGAGCACGGCGCCGAGCGCGATGCCGGGTAACCCCGCGAGCGCGCCCAGCTGCGCCGCCCGCAGATACGCGTTCCCGACCTGCTCGGCGCCCAACTCGTCGGCGATCCACGCCGCATCGGCGCCGCTCACCATGGTGTAGCCGAAGGAGCCGATGACCGTGCCGGCGAGCACGGCCAGGTACGACGCCTGGGCACCTTCGACGATATGACCGGCGCCAAGCACGAACAGGCCAACCACCACGGCCAGGCGGCGGCTGTACATGTCCGCGAGAATCCCCGTGGGCGTCTGGAAGAGGAGATGGACACACAGCAGCACTGTGCTGACGAGGACGAGCTGCACGGGGTTCAGGCCGACCGCTTTGATCAGATAGACCGTTTCGACGGCCCAGAGCATCGAATTGCCGAGCGACAAGGTGCCGCTCAGCAGCAGATAGATCGGGTAGGCCCCGAAGTTGCGCATACGGAATCCCTTCGCGCTTCACTGTGCAATAACATGACAGCGGCTGGAAGGGGTAGCGCGGAACAGGGGCAGAGAACTCCTCGGATGGCAGCCACAGACCTGACGGCTGGGTCAGGTCAGAGACAGGCGCCAGAGAAGCATCGCTCTGAAATCAATGTGAGAGGGAAACCTCATCGCGCCAGGCTGTTCAGACGTGACAGCCGGCCGCGTGTACCGTATCGCCTGACGTTAGCTCACACTGGTTGCCGCACGAGCACGACATCTGCAGTCGTCAGCGCTACCCAGTGTACGGGCCATTGTCATAGCGATCCCTCCTGCAACCTGAGGCGACCAGGAATGGTCATGGGTAGTTTAGTCGCAGCAGCGAAGGCTGTCAAGCTACCGTGGTTTCCTGACGTGCATACGACTGTGCTCTTCAAGACTGCCCCCATTCGTCACGAGTATGACCGGAATGGGTACCCTTCCTCTGACGAGGTCTGTGACGCGCTGCGACTTTGCCGATTTTTCGAGCTTCGCTACCTTAAGGCCAACATGGTGGTTTCTATGGCGAGCGTACTCATGCCCACGGGAACATTCCGGTTTTTGATGGTTGGCAGGTTGGCGTTTGCGAGCACCGCCCCTGGCTAGCTGCGCAGGGAAACCCCACCGATCTTTCCGTATATCGGCCATTCTCTCGAAAGACCGGGCGGCGGGAGGGGCTGGCGGAAAAATCTGGGGTTTGGGCGTACACCCCCTATACGCTCGCGGATGATGGGCGCGGCAAAGGCCCGGTCGCGACGAATGTCGAGCGCATCAAGCGTGCGTCCGGTTTCTCCGACGATGCACGACGTCCCGAGCCCGAGGAGTCCGCGTCTAGTCGATGGCCGCTAGCGGCAGGGCGGGCGGCGGATA
>JAABUU010000778.1_pt1 | contig 34580 bp, 48 predicted proteins | sample 5559301 | NCBI WGS metagenome assembly JAABUU01 (sample SAMN10711884, study PRJNA513360) | rock metagenome | isolation source: Antarctica rocks | place: Antarctica: Victoria Land, Richard Nunatak white
CTGGCGGTGCGCCCCCCCCCCCCCCCCCCCCCCCCTCCCCCCCCGGGCGGCCGGGCCTGCGCCCGCGCTAAGCGCTCGCCGCTGGTGTGCCTTCGACATTGCAGCGTCGGGGTCTAAACTTTCCTATGCTTGCTGATGTGCGGGGCTGATGGGTCCTACGACATGAGGCCATCCTGTGAGCAGCTCTCTTCGAGGCTGTTCGCGCTCATGCCAGTGTGCAGAGCGCCGCAACCGGCCGGAAGCGGCACGGCGGCTGACGCGCGCTGGGGCGTGCGACCGCAGCTTCCTGGGCGAGTCGATGGACCCCGAGTCGACGATGGCGTATGCGTACTACCGCGAGGGCGCTGCCAGCCCCACGTTCTTGTTCTGCAAGTATGCGCTGGACGCGGTGAAGTGCTAGGTTCTGCCAGGGGACGGGGATCCTGTGAGCCGTTGCAGGCGGTACCTGCAAGTACCGCCTGGCCTGCACGCATGCACTGGAGGCAGCGAATTGCAAGGCCCTGCAGGCAGTGGGGGCCTGCGAGACCGCACATTACGGCGGCAGGCAAGCGGGCTGCTTGGGCCACAGCCAGGTCATTGTGGGAGGTATCCTAGCACAGGGAGACAAAGCGTACAATGTGGCCATGTTGCAGCTGCACACACGCGAATGCTGTGGGGGGGAACGAGGGCTCCAGCTTCGTCCCTGCCACCGGTAAGCTTGGTCCGTGGCGCACTTCCTCCCGCGCCTGGGAGCATGTCACAGGGCATGGCATACCAGTCTCGGCTCTGCCCACGCCCGTCATGCACAACTCCTGTTTACATCACAGGATCTGCTGCAGGCTGCCGCCTGCAGGCGCAAGCAAAGGCCTGCGCTGTCATGTGCAGCATTGACTGTACGCTGTGCAGTGTGAAAAGCAGGCACCCATGTGTAGGGCGCCTGATGAAGTCATGCTGCATGCCTCCGCCAGCAGATTTCAATCTGGTTGCGCTGCACTCCGCATCCCATCATGGCGGGATCAATGGATAAACTGGCAATACAGAGCACCCCCAGCTAGGCTGATGCGTGTTTCGGTCTTGAACTTTGGTTTCAAGCATGCTCATATAGGGATAGGTTTGTTACACTGCGCGCCCAGCTGGGCTGATGAGTCTCCAAGCCTCACGGGGTGCCACTTGCATGGAGCTACATTATACGACACACCAGATCAACCTATCGGAGAAGCAAGCACCCCGCATGCAATTTTCAATGCCGCACTCCCCAGATACAGCGTGCATCACATGCAGCATTGTGCGGCAGTGCCCCCGTGATGCTTCAAGGTCCTTACATGCGCTGGGCACCACTCCAGGCTATGGCATTGAGATTCCCCACAACTAGTGGCCAGCCGGTCTGATGTGGCACTGCTTAACGGCAGCGTGAAGTCCTGGCCATCACTGGTAAGCTCTGATTTGCTGTCGTGAGTCACGACTCGTGACAAATAAACATATATACTCCACCCCAAACGGATGCCGCCCTGCGCCCAGCTCAAGTTACACGGCTTGTTTGGTCTTGAGGACATGGACACCGAGCATAGTGCAGCCTACACTGGGAACTGAGGGCGCGGGCGCGCGATGCGGGCCCCTCTCTCGCGTGCAAAGGCAAGTACCGGGTATGCGGACGACTTCTGCCTGCTAGTGTCCGTGGCCGCGGACCTCTAGCGCCTCCTCGACATTGCGCGAAAGGTAAATATACCTTAGATAAGGTACTTGTGAGCTAGGTGCAGGAGGCGCCGTCATCGGCCGTGGAGGCTAGGAGGCAGAAGTCGTCGGCGTGGCCCAGGTCCGGTGCCGGCCGGCCGCAGGCAAAAGAGGGGCCCGCATAGAGCGCCTGCGCCCGCAGCTCTGAGTGTATGCTGCACTATGCTCGTTTTCATTGTACCCATGGACATGCGCTAGCTCAACAATAAGTTAAGAAATATAGTTACAATACAAAGCGGTATTGCACATGACTATACAATTATAGGCTGCGCCCGTAACCAGCCAAATCGGGCTTGAAGACGGCTGTACTACAGGAATAATCCATTCAGTCATTCCGAGGTTGGGAGCACAGCACCTGTCTGATGACCTGCAGCCTGTAGTGGGCACTAGGCACTCGAGCAGAGGCACCATGCGTGCATGTTCCTGAGTACGTGCAGCGGGCGCCCACCTTGCGCTGCTGCCCCCAGAGGCAGGCCTTGCGTAGCTGTGCGCGTCACTCACTTGTCCGACGTGCCAGTGTTGGACGTGCCAGCCGCGCGCCGGCCGAAGCATGTCGCAGTGCGCCCCAAGCGTGTTGGCCATTCTCCCTGCCAGGCACTGCGCGCTGTAAACGATGACTGAAGTTTATGTATTAGGATGATTTAGTTACTACCATGTATTGCCAACTTTGGCTGATAGCGCAAGCAGTGGTAGCGGGAGGGGGACCTGGATGCTCTAGAGCACTTCAAGCCCGCCCAGGCAGCGTTGTCGGTTGTCAGGGACCAGCGTCAGCACACAGTCGCACGCGCAGATCATTATGGATGGCAACGCGCGCTGGGCCCGGCGGCACGCGCTGCCGGTGAGCGCCGGGCACGCGCAGGGCGTGGAGGCCCTGCGCCGCGTCGTCGCAGCGTGCCTCGAGTGGGGCATACCTGCTCTGACGGTGCGGCGCCCCCGACAGCGCCCGCTTGCGCGCCCCCCCCCCCCTGCGCCGCAGCCCGGGGCGCCGCAGCCCGGGGCGCCGCAGCCGCGCCCCTCGCAAGCCCGCGGCCGACAGGAGAGCACAGGCGCACGGGGCGTGGCCGCACGGGCTCCCGGCCGGCTGCCCGAGCGCGGCCTCGCCGCGCAGGTGTATGGCCTGTCGGCGGACAACCTGCGCCGGCGCGGCGCGCCGGAGCTGGGCGCGCTGCTCACACTGGTGGAGGGGGCACTCGGGCGCGAGCTGGCGGGCCTGCGCAGCCGCGGCGTGCGCCTGCGCTTCCCGGGCGAGCGCGCGCTGCTGCCCGCGTCGGTGCGCGCGGTGGCGGCGCGGTGCGCCCCGCCCGAGCCCCTGCATGGCGCGCGGCGCCGCGCGCTCCGACCTCGCCGGCGACCATCGAGCGCGGCGCGCGCGAGGCGACTGGCTGTCGCCTGGCAAGGCGCTGGCGAGTGACGCTTGCGCCTGCCAGGGCCATGAACAAAGCGTGAGCTTGCACAGGCTTGTCGCTGGCCGGTTGCAGGCCTGGAAGCTTGATTCCTGCGCTGCACTCCGTAGGAGGTGCGCACCTTGTTACGATCCTCAACACCTGAGGGCCGGTCGGCGTGCATGCTGACCTGCAGGCCGATGTCACGATGCGCGCTCGCAGGGCAGAGGAGGAGACCGCGGCCTGCGAGCGGCTGCACCTGAGCATCGCGCTCGCGTACAGCGCGCGCGCGGACGTCGCGGCCGCGGCCGCACGCCTCGCCGCGGAAGTGCAGCAGGGGCAGCTGCGGCCCGAGGACGTGCGCCACGCGCACGCGTGTGCGCAAAGGGTCTTGTTCCTCGAGGGCCGTGAGTGCCTCTTTGGTCTGTCTGCGCGAAAAGCTGCGCCCTTGGAGTATGCACTTGAAAGAGCCGACAGGCCGCACCTCGGTGCTGGCAGCAGACATGAGCCGAGAACAGGCATGAGGAGCGCGCCGCTGGCCAGCAGGTCCAACAGTGGGGGCCTGCCCAGCTGCAAACAATGCGCGCAGGCGACGGCCGAGGCACTGGCCGCGCAGCTCTGGTCCGCTGACCTGCCGCCCGGCGCGCGCGACGTGGACCTGCTTGTGCGTACGTCGGGCGAGCAGCGCCTGAGCGACTTCTTGGCCTGGGAGGCCGCGCACGCAGAGCTCGTGTTTGCGCCCGCGTGCTGGCCCGACTTTGGCGCGCCCGAGCTCGCGGCGGCGCTGCGGGTGTACGCCGCGCGGCAGCGCCGCTTCGGCGGACGGCCCGCGCTGTGAGCGCCGGCGCCCGCTGCGGCGATCTGACGTATGAGCGTCTTTGTGAGCGGCGCCCCCTTGCCGGGCCTCTGCGCGTTGAACGTGACTGCGCGTGTCCCTGGCGGGGTCTGGGCGCAGAAGGTGACTGCCGCATGCGCTGTGGCAGCGCGGCGCAGGCGGGCGGCTGTGCCCCAGGCGTGCATCATTTTTGGATAGGGTCGCGCCGTGACATGTCTGCTGACAGGGGTATGCGGCCTTCAGCATAGGCTCTGACTTGTGCACAGCCGCAGCGTGATCTAGCAGCAAGCGCTGTGAGCTCTCGGGGGTTTTTGCCATTTTTGGTATTTTGAACTGTTGTGAACACCAGAGACTAAATGCGCTCTCAGCCTGGCACTGAGCATGTCAGCAACGCAGCCGCCTCTGCTCAGCGCTCTGCGAGCGTTTTCGCCAGCCAGCATGGCGGGTCGGGCTCTGTCAGCAGAGCTTGAGATTAACAACGCACTAGATGAATATGTTTTATGTGGTCACCGAGTCAAAACCGATGTAAGTGCGTGCGGCGCATGAGCGCAGCTGTACGTGCATGCCGCTGCCCTTGCCCTTTCCTTAGCAGACCACCCGGCAGGAGGACCGCCGTTGCAGAAGGCAAGATGTGGAATGACTGCCTTGATATATAGTACAGACTGATTAGGCATAGTTCATACTGAAGAGACACACTGAAGAGACAGTGAAGGTTCGAACTGGTCGGGCTGCTCAGGCGTGCGGCACCTCTGATGTGCCGCAAGAGTGTGCCCGGACGGCAGAGCAAACAAGTGCAAGGAGCTTGTAGCGCCACACTTGATGCTCAACAAGTGCTGTGGGCCGCTCGCACAGCACATGCGCCCTCCCCTGCTGCGTGCTTGCCGGTCTCTGCTGTTCAAGCCTCAGTGGCCTTGCGTGCACCCGCAAGGCAGGCATGCTGCTGCCGACTTGTGTCAAGCTTGTGAACGGAAGTCATGGCGGAATAGTTGACAGGCAGCACAGTCCTGGGCCTGGGCCTATACGTTTCACGGCCGGCTGTGGTCCTGGCTGAGCCTGATGAGGCGCGAGGCGCAAAACACTCAAGTTACAGGCCGTACCACTGCCAGCAAAACTGGAAAGCACCGAAGCAGACAGGAGCTGAAGTGTGCACGACTCGGCATAATCTTCTCGGTGGGCGGCCGTCAGGACTGCGCGCCTCAGCCGCACTGGGCGGCCCAGCGCGCGCGCCCTCACTTGCTCATGGCGTACTCGATCTCCTCCAACGACAGGCCCTGCGCGCCACCAGAGGCCTGGCACGCACCGCCGGCCGCCGAGCCCGCAGGGAGCAAGCAAGCATGTGCACCCTGCCCCGCTTTGTCCTCTCAATGTGACGTTTCGTGGGCCGACGCTCCGTGGGCCATCATGCATGGCCGCGCAAGCCCTTCTCCAGCAGCTGAGCCGGAATGCAATTAGCAGCTATTGCCAGCGTGATCAAGTTGTCGGACTGGCGTCAAGGCGACCTGGTCTGCAGTGAAATGCAGCCGTGGGGCGGCGCGCCTTGGTCTCCACGACCTGGCTGCCGGTGAAGGCGACGGTGAAGCCGCACACGGCCGCGAAGAACAGGTAGACGGCCGACACGCCGAAGCGGCCCAGCGCCGGCAGGAATAGCTGCCCGATCGCCAGGTTGGCCACCCAGTGGGTCGCCAGGCTGGCCGACACCGCGCGCCCTGCGCGGTGTAGGAATAGGATGAACCCTGTACCCTACCCTACCCTTACCCAATGGCCAGGGTGGCCACCTAGTGCGTCACCAGGCTGGCCGAGACCGCGCGCCCTGCGCCGCAGCCGCGCGCTCGGTTCGGGCGGCGCCCTCCCGCGCGGCTGCGCTGCAGGGGCTGCGCCCCCAGGTGCGAGGCGTGGACACTTTTCCTTTCTGCAAGTGTGCACCGACCATTGCTGTGCGAGGTGGGCCTCGCGCGGCGGGCGGCGCGCAGCGCTGGCGCCGTCAGCGCGCAGGGCGGGGTGCGAGGCGCGCTGGGCTGGCCCGCACCGCGCAGGCGCAGCGGCGTGATCTCCGGCACCAGCAGCCCCGGCACGGGCCCCGCGCCCAGCGCAAAGCTCACAATGTACGCCAGCGTGCCCACCTGCGCGCGGCGCCAGGGTAGGCTTAGCCCCCTGGCCCCACGCGCCGCGCGCGCCCGTCCCGCTGCCGCGCTCCCCGCACCGACCACCGCCGCGCCCGTCCGAGGACCGCCTGCTCCGTATTGGACGCACAACGACTGCAGGGAGGCGGCGTCAGCGCAAACTACCCCGGGCCCGCCTGCGCCGCGGCCTCGTGCCAGCGCCCGCACCAGCGCGACGGGCCCCGCGTACGGCGCGAGCGAGGGCAGGCCCAGCCCGGCGGCCATCGCCAGCATGGACAGGCCCATGCCGCCGAAGGAGAGCGCCAGCAGCTGCTTGCGCCCGGCGCGGTCCATCAGCGAGGCGGCCACGACCGTGCCGACTACGTTTGTCACGCCGACCGCCGCGCTCGCCAGCGCCGCGCTCGCGATGCCGGCCTGCGCGCGCCGGCCTGCGCGTTGCTGCCTGGTGCCGCGTGACTGGGTCGGCGCACGTGTGCACGTGACCGTTATTGTGCGCAATGTCCCTTGGTATGGCAGGCCAACACGACTGTAAGAATGTATGTAAACCTTTTGTAGCGCGTGTACGACCCACCTCTCCGCGCATGCGACCAGACGGTGAGCATGCAAGCTCAATGCAGATCCGAGCGCAGCCCGGCTCCTGTGCCGGCTCTGCCATTGGCGCAGGACAAGGGAGCCGCGCGTGCGCAGCACGGGGGCGCGCAGCAGGCGCCGCGCGTGCGCGCGCCGGCAGGCCGGGGCGAGGGTCCGGCCCCAGGCGGCGCGCCTGCGCGAAGACCGACGACGAGAAGTACACGATTGCGTTGATGCCGGACGCCTGCTGCAGCAGGAAGAGCGCCATGCCGATGCGCACGCTGCGGCTGCCGAGCAGCTCGCCCATGCCCACCTGGGGCGCGCGCTCAGCCCCATGAGACCCCGTCTGAGAACCCGTGCTACGCCCTGGCCGGCGTTCCGACGCGCGCGCTGTGGCTGCCCGACAGCGTGCCCGCAGCCGGCAGGCAGCAGCCGGCAGCGCCCGGATCCACGCCTGCTGCAGCTCCCTGTGCAGCGCGGCCGGCGCTGAGCGTTGACACACCACAGGCAGCGTCCTGGCTGGGCAGACTTGCTTAGCGCGCAAGGGCGAGCGACCAGGGCTGGCAGGGCGCGCACCGGCGCGGCCTTGCCGGCGCCGGCGCCGGCGGTGTCCGAGAGCTGGCCGGCGGCGGTGGCGCCCCACAGGCGGCGCGCGGCAGCCTCTGCGTCAGCCGTGCGGCCCTTGGACTGCAGCCACACCGGACTCTCCGGCGCCGCCAGCATGCCTGCCGTTTCGCCACACTTGCCCTTTAATACCATGCACAGGCCACCTGTGTCCTGATGGCTCCACCCCGGACCTACGGCGGCACCATGCCGTGTGTCTGGCCACCACTGAAGCGGTGTCGCTCACGCCCGCTCCGCAGCACGGCAGCTTGCTGCGCCCACGTCGTGCCTGAGACATGGCCGACACCCCCGTCACCGCACACGGCGTCCGCCGCACTGCTGAGGCCGCTGGGGGTGCGCTGCACCCAGGGCGCACCCAGGCCCAGGGCCGCGGCGGGCGCGGTGGCAAGCAGGAACAGCGATCGCCAGCGCGTGGCCGGGATGGTCACATTGGCAACCAGCGCGGCCACAATACCGATGCAGATGACCAGCTGGTTGATGCTGCCCAGCGCGCCGCGCACGCGGCTGGGCGCCACCTGTTGCCGGTTGGGCGGCGTCATCAGGGTATAGGGCAGTGCGCCACCTGTTGGTCATCAGGGCATAGGACATCGGCACGGCGCGCCTCCTCGGCAACGCACACCGCCCACCGCCGGCGGCGCCTCCGGCTGGGCATGCGGTGCAGCGTCAGCACCGCATGCCCCCTTTTCACAGCCAATAAGCCATGAGGCATCGGCGCTGTGTGCTAATAAGCTGTGTGGGTGACGCTGGCAGTCCCTCTGTGATAGCCTTGAGAGCGAAAAACCGGGCGGCCACCTCTGAGATGTACAGCGGCACGAGCGCGGACGACAGGCCAATGCCGATGCCAGCCAGGAAGCGCCCGGCGATCATCCCCTGTGGCGCCGCGGCGGCGACGCCCCCCTCGATCAGCACCGCGCGCTGTGCCACAACAGGCCAGCAGCCTGGCAAGCTTGCGCGCCTGGCGCGCCGCACGATGACACCTGCACCGCAAGGGGCCGTGCACTGCAGCCCAAAGCGGCACCGGAACAGAGCGCAAAAACCTCGCACTTCATGCCGTGCCCTCCCGCGAGCGGCCCGCCTCGGGACCGGCGCCCACCTGCAGCCCGGTGGCGGTGGCAGACAGCAGCGCGCCCACCGCCATGGGCACCGCGTCCAGCAGCAGCGTCGTCCGCCGCCCGAAGCTGTCCGCCAGGCCGCTGCCGCCCAGGCTGCCGACTGCTGCGCCGGCCAGTAGGCTGCTCACCACCTGCGCTCGCAGGTCACGCCAGGGGGTGATTACTGCAGATTACATTCTTCTTCCCCCAGGGGTGGCTCCAGCACCTCCCATAGCACTGATCAGGCCAGGCTCCTGCTGGCGCTGCCGGCCTCGCGCCATTGTGGCGCGGGGCGCACGCAGGGCTCGTCACACTATTTAAGCAGACGCCCGAACGTATCTGAGCTCCACTGCGGACCTGCCCAGCATCCGGCGCGCAGGAGTGTGGGGCGTCCACGGCCAGGCGCTGTGCAGCTCCGCTGCTGCACGGGCAGCCACGGAGGGCAGACCTGCGCACCCGGCGCACCGGGGCAAGGCACATGCACTGGCCGCACCGTGCCCTGCAGCCCGGCATTGCCGGCGAAGCCCAGGTCGGCCGCGATCGCCTCCAGCGGCCCGTTTACGACGCCCAGGTGGAAGCCGAACGCGAGCGCGCCGAACGACGCGATCACGACCGCGCTCAGCACGGGCGCCAGCGAGGGCGGCTGCGCGGCGGCGTCCATGTCGATGTCCGCCGCCGCGGCGCGCGCGGGCTCGTAGCCCCCCTTGGCGTCCACGCCGCCTGTGGCGCAGCCCGCAGCGTCGCTGACTGTGGCCGCATCAGCAAGCCACTCACGCATCTTGTTCACGCCCAGCAGATCCCCGTCCGGGCAGCCCAGATTGCCGCATCAGCGCAGCGGCGGCAAAATCTCATATATTGCCAAGGCTCGACGTTTGCCCAGTGCCAGGCCAGGGCTGCACACTTGCTGTTCGCGCAACCTCAGCGCAGTGCAACAGGTTAAGCAGGCGCGCAGCGAGGGGCCAGTAGGCAGAATGCCTTTGCGAATGATGGGCTGCATCAGATCACGTGCCAACAGGAGGAGAGCGAGGAGCCACACCTCGCACACGCATTGTGATCCCGCGCGGGGACGGCAGTGAAGACATTCCCGGGGGCGCCTGTGACCTAGCGGCTATGATGCTGTGGCGGGCTAAGTGTCGGACCACATTGCGTGGCGGCGGCGGCGACTGAGCAAAGAGGGCGCCCGCTGTGCTGGGCTTTGCAATCATCCCTGGCACAAAGCAGGACTCGCCGTTTGCCAGACAACACTGACAGCCCCGCAATTGCAGCCTGTTGTCCTTGCAGGCGCGCACACTTGCTGGACACTATCCGCGAGCCTCACTCTCAGAGTCTGTATGGCAAGGGGTTGCGGGAGGGTTTCACTCCAGCAGGGACTGCAGGAGGTGGACAGGGAGCAGCAGGCTCCCTTCAGCTGGGGCTGAGTTAAGATCAAGATTGATGGCGAGGGCAAAGCGCAAAGCACAGGCCCCGCCCACGGGTGTGGCCGCCGGCGGCCGCACGAAAGAGAGGCAAGTGCTGCTGCCACCCCCTCTTCCAAACAGGGGTCAAGACTGCACTAAAGCTTTGGCTGAGGTCGCCGTGTGACACGCTGCAGGACCGGGGGGCCTGCAAAAGTGGAGGCAGTGGCAAGGAAAAGCAAGGCGTCGCCTGCCGGCAAGGTGTGCCACGCTCCCTTGCACGACCAAGCCGTCTCGGCGCCAGGCCTAACGCACTCTCGAGTTCATGGCAGGTGCCACCTGCGTAGAGCAGCACATGGACTGCAAAGAGTGTGCTGTGTTCTGACTGTGTGCCGGCCAGGACAGCCTAGACACCGACTGGCTTAGCAAACGTCCAGGACTTTTGTAAGGCTCAGTTGCTGCTACAAAGCACCAGCACGTTGGCTGCCTAGTGCACGCTCAGAGGGGGGGTGCATTGTTCTCAGATGCGTCCAGACGCCGAGCGTTTGAGTAGGGCGCGCTGCTGGCTCGCGCGCAGGCGCCGCCGGTGAAGAAGCAGCGCACAGGCTTCACTGACGAGAACCAGGCCTGGCTGAAGCCCAAGGCGAGGCGCGGCGCGGCAGCCGAGCTGCAGGCCGAGGCGGAGCCCGGCGGCGACAGCGACTCGGGTGCGCGTGCGGCGCCGTGCACCCAGCCCCATGTGACTATTTTGGGGAGATGCAAGCTCCTACACCGGCAGCTTCTCGGCAGAGTGAGCTGCAACTGTATGAGGGAGCACTCTGTTGCTGTCATGCCCACGCGAGCGGCTGCGCGCAGATGTCCTGGACGATGAGTACGGCGCGGACGGCGGCGTCGCCGCGGGGCTGGACGCGCCCGCCAGCCTCAAGGCGGAGCTGTGGAGCGACGAGGAGTCGTCCGGCGAGGAGCCGGAGGATGAGGAGTTTGGCGCGCTGGCGCCGGCGCGCGGGGCACGCGGCGCGGGTGCGCCGTGATCAGTGCATCGCCAGCGCGCCGGCCCGCCTCGCCCATGTGTGGGCGCACACGAGTGCCAAGTCTGCATGGAGGCAGAGCAGCGGGCGGTGAGGGCGCGCCCGGCATGATAGTGGAGCATAATGGCGGTGCCGTGCTGCGCCCCGTGCTGCAAGTTGCAGGCACTGATAGATCAGCTCCGTGTGCTCGCAACGCAGGCGGCACCGCGGGGGGTAAGGGCGGCGACGACAGCGAGGCGGACGATGTGGATGTCGAGGAGGAGGAAGATGCGGACGTTGAGGACGACGACGAGGAGGGCGAGGAGTCGTCCGGCGAGGAGCCCGAGGATGACGAAGAGGAGGAGGAGGGCGAGGGCGCGCTGCTGGACGTGGAGCGCAAGGCGCAGAAGCTGGACGCCGCGCGGTGCGCCGCGCCGCGCCGCACGCCATCGCAGCAGAGCCTGCACCTGGTGCACTTTGCGCATGTTGGACTTGAAAGCATTGAACTGTGTATGTATCGTGGCAACCGCACGGCAGCCAGGCTGGTAAAGCTCATGGTGCGTGCTCTGGACTGACACACACTGAGGGGCAGCAGCATCATGGCCGCAAGCGCAGCAGCCGCGGGTGCGCGCGCGGCGCGCGAACGCCCGGCAGGCGCTGACAAAGGGCTGCCGCATGCGCGCCTGGCGAGGTGTCAGGTTGGCTGCATGGCAGCACGCTCCTTGGGCTGCCTCACACGGCACGACTGCCCGCACGCAGGGTTCAGGACGCGGCAGCCGCCGCGGCGGAGGCGACGGAGGCTGGTGTGGCGCCGGACGCTGGCGCGCCGGTGCCATTTGAGACGCTGATGGAGGGCGCCGAGCCCGGCCCCGGCGAGGCGCCGGACCTGAGCGCGGCGCTGCGGCGCATCAAGGAGGTCGCGCGCGTGCTGGGCAGCTTCGCGACGCTGCGCGACCCGGCGCGGCCGCGCGCGGACTATGTGGACCAGGTGCCCCTCACCCCAGTCGTCGGGCCCCCCCTTGATTGCCCTACCATACCCTGGTGCCGGGCAGCTTTGCCGCGCTGCGCGACCCGGCGCAGGCGCGCGCGGACTATGTGGACCACGTGCCCTCACCCAGCCGCCGGTTCCCCCGTCATTGCCCTACCATACCCGACCATGACCCTACCCTAAGTGCGGCCGCCGCCATGGTGTCACGAGAAAGTCACAGGCGTCCTGCATGGCATGGTGTCCGTGCGCTGGTTGGGCACGGGGTGAGCTTGGTGCGGGCGCCCCCCACCCGCTGCCGTGCCATCGTGAGTATCGCCTGGAGGCGGCGCCGCCAACCAGCGCGCCCGCCGGCCGCAGCTGAAGCGCGACCTGGCGGCGTACTACGGCTACAACCGCTTCATGCTGGACACGCTGCTGGCCATGTTCAGCGTGCCCGAGGCGCTGGAGCTGGTGGAGGCGGCCGAGGCGCGCCGGCCGGTCACGCTGCGCGCCAACACGCTCAAGACGCGCCGGCGCGAGCTGGCCGCCGCGCTCATCGCGCGCGGCGTCAACCTGGACCCCGTTGGCAAGTGGTCCAAGGCGCGCCCGCGAAGGGCAGGGTTCATCCTGGGTATAGGGAACACTCTGGGCCGCCTGCGTGCTGGGTGCGGCCGCGGGCTGGCGGGCGGCCCGGCAGCCGACGCACTCCGCTCCGGCCGTGCGCCTCCCAGCAAGGGCCGTGCCACTGGAGCCGCAACCCAGCCTGACGCCCGCTCCAGCCGTGCCATCGAGCCTCACCCTGGACCTGCTCACACCTGGACATGCACTGTCCTGGCTGGTGCCCTTGGCCACGTACGTGACCCCAGCCGGCGCCTGACGCGGGCGCAGGTGGGCCTGGTGGTTTACGAGAGCAACGTGCCGGTGGGCGCGACGCCCGAGTACATGGCCGGGCACTACATGCTGCAGGGCGCCGCGTCGTTCCTGCCGGTCATGGCGCTCGCGCCGCAGGAGGGCGAGCAGGTGGTGGACATGGCCGCCGCGCCCGGTGCGCGTCGCGCAGACTTCAACCACTTGTTTCCCGAGCCTGGTAGCTTTCCAGCGGTACACACGGCGCGGTTTGAGAGCGTGCAGGATGCTCATGCAGACGCGCTGCATATTGCGTGCAACTGAAAAGCTGCGCTGTTTGTCTGCTCGCTATAAAGTTCTGCCTGCTGTGTAAGCAGACGGGGCGGCGGCGCTCGACAGCGCGCGCGGATGCTGACATGGCCGGGACCTTGGGAGCGCGGGGGCAGCCCGGCCTGGGGCCTGTTCCCGAAGGCCCGGCGCGAGACGGCGTGCGCCGCTGCGCGCAGGCGGCAAGACGACATACATCGCGGCGCTGATGCGCAACAGCGGCATGATCTTCGCCAACGAGATCAACCCGCAGCGGCTCAAGTCGGTGACGGGCAACCTGCAGCGCCTGGGCGTCACCAACACCATCGTGTGCAGGTCGGGCCCGGGGCGCCGCGTGCGGGGCTGCCGGCGGGCCCTGCCTGTCAAATTTTCCTTTGTGCTCTGGCCCTGACTGGACCGCCTCATCTGGACCGGTCTAGGTGCTGACCTCAGCTCATTGACAACATGCTGTGGTCGTGCCTCGGCATTGTGACACCCTAATCTTACCATCTACCCTATCGCAGTTTCTCTGGCGTGTGAGGGTCGGCCTGCGCGCGCGCAGCTACGACGGGCGCGAGCTGCCCCGCGTGCTGGGCGAGCGCACGGTGGACCGCGTGCTCCTGGACGCGCCCTGCTCCGGCACAGGCGTCGTGGCCAAGGACCCCAGTGTCAAGGCGCGCGCCTGGGGGCGGCGCGCCTGCCGCCGCCTAGCAGGGCCTGCATGCATGCTGGCGCCGGCGCTGCTGCAGGCGGGCTGCTGCGAGTGAGTGCCACTCCCAGCGCAGGTCTGTGATGAGGACTGGGTGATGGAGTAAGAACAGAGGGGTGCCCATACAGCAGCAGCCAGCGCTCCATGGAGCTGTTGTTGTAGTGACTGCTGCAACGTGCAATGCGATGCAGGCATGCAGGCAGGCAAGTATAAGGACAGGGCCAGGCCGCTGCGCGCACCTGCAGGGGCAGCTGCTGCCCTGATGTCTGCGCCCACGCCCAAGCGCCGCGCGCGCGCAGGCCGGCAAGTCCAAGGACGATATCTGGCGCTGCGCGCATCTGCAGAGGCAGCTGCTGCTCTTATATCCGCGCCCATAGCCCGTGCCGCGCGCGCGCAGGCCGGCAAGTCCAAGGACGAGATCTGGCGCTGCGCGCACCTGCAGAAGCAGCTGCTGCTGGCGGCGATCGACCTGGTGGACGCCGGCAGCAAGACCGGCGGCTACGTCGTCTACTCCACCTGCTCCATCATGGCGCGCGCCCGCGCACGCCCTGGCTCGAACAGGATCGCAGCGTATCGAACAGCGCGGCTGGCAGCAGCGGTGCTTCGGCCGTTTGCATGCGTGCCTGACAACCCGTGCACAAACAAAAGCCACGGACGTGCTGTCGAGTGTGCCCTGCGGGCCTGGCGCGCGCCCTGCAACGCCAGAAGCCGGGCGCGCATGGCAGCGAGCCTGAAGCCGGGCCAGCGCGGCGCGCCAGAGGCGGCGCATCAGGTGAGGCTGCAGCAACCAAAGTGGGTTAGGGTTAAGGGTTGCGCCCCCGCCGGCAGGTGGAGGAGAACGAGAATGTGGTCAACTACGCGCTGCGCAAGTGCCATCATGGGTTACGGGTTAGGGTTGCATCTCTAAGGTTGCGCCTCTGCCGCCAGGTGGAGGAGAACGAGAATGTGGTCAACTATGCGCTGCGCAAGCGCCACGTCAAGGTCGCGCCGGCCGGGCTGGAGTTTGGGCGGCCCGGCTTCACAAAGTACCGCGACTTCCGCTTCCACCCCTCGCTGGCCGAGGCGCGCCGCTTCTACCCGCACGCGCACAACCTGGACGGCGCGCCCCCCGCGCCCGCCCGCCGCCCGCTGTCGGCGCATGTGCGCGCGATCAGGTGTACTGGAAGGCTGTGAGGACGCGGAGAGGGGAACCCAGAAGCAGAGCCAGCGGTGCGCATGAGAACCGGCGAAACGGGGTGGATCGTTGGCGAGCGCTTGGCACTGGAGCGGGAGCGACGGCAACTGCGCCACCACTGCAGCCCAGCGGCGCAGCCGGCGGCGTACTCCGCCAGGAGTGTCAGCCGTGTGCCTCTTGACATGCGGCGGCCGACGCCAGGCAGTGGAAGCCCTCAGCGACCACACGCCGGCGCTGGATGCTGCCCTAACCCTACCAATACCCTGAATCTGGGCTCCTGGCCGCGCGGCGCAGGCTTCTTCGTGTGCAAGCTCAAGAAGGTGTCCAATGTTATCAAGGAGGCCGCCGGCGGCGGCTCGGACGCGAAGGACGGCGGCGCGGAGGCGCTGCCGGACGGCGCCGGCGCCGACCTGGACCTCGACGCTTCCCGGGCCGGCGCGGCCGTCGGCAACGGCGCGCCGGCCTGGGCCGGCAAGGCGGCCTCGCGGGGCAAGGCGCAGGTGCGCGTCGCCGCCACTGCAGGCGCGCCCCCTTTGCCGCGGGTGCTCTGACGTGCAGGTTGCACTGCAGGTGCGATAGGCCGCTGTGTCGTTACTTGCGAACAGTGCTCTGTGGGGTACGCTCTGAGCATGGTCTATACCAATGAGGCAGGAATCGCGGGCAGGGCACCCAGCATGCATTTGGAACCCTGTTGCGTGCAAGAGCGCAGCGTGGGCAGGGCACCAGCATGCATCCGGTACCCCGCAGCGTGCAAAAGCGCAGCAGGCTCACCGGGGCGCGCTGGCTGCGCAGCGGCAGCCGCCGTGGCGCAGCCCCCGGCGGCGGCTAAGAAGCCCAAGCGCGAGCCGCGCATCCTGCGCGAGGCGCGCGAGGAGCTCGCGCGGGAGCGCGCGGAGGCGGCCGCGGCGCCCGCCGGCGACCCGGAGCCCGCCGCAAAGCCTGCCCTCGTGCACGCGAACGGCGGCGCGCGCCCCGCCGAACGCCCGGGCGCGGGTGGGGCAGGGGTGGCCGCGGGTGCTGAGAGGCAGCCAGGCGCCGGGAAGAAGGGGAAGAAGAAGGGGCCGATAGCCGTGGGCCCCTTGGGGGTAGCCGACGGCGCGGGCGCCAAGAAGAAGAGGACGGAGGTGGGCGCAGGCGCGCTCAGGGCTGCGGGGGCAGACGGGGCTGCTGCCAGGGCTGCGGCAAAGCCGCGGGGGGGTCCAGGCACGAAGCGCAAGAAGGCTGGCGGCGCAGTGTAGCCCGTGGCGTATGTCCGGGGCAGTATTGGAGTGGCATTCTTGGCTTGTGGTGGCGGGACAGGAGCCTCTGCACTCAGGGCTGGGCATCTACGCTACCGAGCCTGTGGTGAAACGTGCACACATAGTGACACCGTTTGCACGCGTGCGCTTGACAATGCATGTATAGCAACAGTGCTGGCGGCGAGGCAGGAAAGGCGAGTCACTGCACAAGTTTCATGAGAACTTGCTCTGGAAGTGGTCTTTCAGGGTGCCCTATGCTGCTGTCTTTGAACGGGTAAGAGTTGGCAGATCGCTCAGCTTGTCAGCATACCCAGGGCCCGTGCACGCCCTTCACTTAAAATCCACTTTTTTCTTTGTCTCCTCTACATGAGCCATGCATTGCCACTCTGCTAGGTCCCGAGAGTGCAGGCATAAAGGAAGGAAGGCTCTGACTGCACGCGCCTTCCAGCGTACCCAGTCGTGTCTGGTTAAAAGCGTGTTTCAGCCAGCTAGGGCTCCTTAGACAATGGCACCTGACAAATGCAGAAAGTTCTGGCAAAGCTGTGTTACGCCTCACGGCTAGCATGGACATGCGTAACAGCAGCAACATAGTATACAGGAGAGCAAGGAAACAGGCAGCATCAGCTGGGAAAAGGGCTCCTGAGGGACCCAGCGGCAACCAAAGAGGGCTGAAGCCAACATGGCACAGCTGCTTCAGCTCAGCACTGCGTAACCTGCTTCATGTGCAGCTGCCCAAACATGCATGAACAGGCTCAGCTAGGGTGTATGCACCAGATGCGTTAACGCCTACACTACTGTCTAGCCAGGCTGCATGGCTTGGCAATTGTGACAGAGACAGAGAATACATCCATGCAAGCTAGCATGTTTCCAACCGAGCGGAAAACTAGGAGGGCGTGCCAGGTAACTTGCAGAGTGCAGGCTCCGGTTGCGCGCATGCTGTCGGTGCTCTGTGAACCTCCTGTGACGACTGCCGATGAGCGCGATATATGCGCATGCAGGGGCGCCTGCTTCATTGGGGCCTCAACGCTTGCTGTCCCAGACTAGCCAACACCGCCACCTGAAGTGGCACCTCCGCTGCTCATCAGCAAGGCGGCGCCATGGGCTTGAAATTACCTTCCAGGCAGGACTCACACCCACCCTCCGGCTGCCACGGTGCGCAGCAGCCAAGAATGCCGGTTTGCGTGCGCGCTGTTGATGACAACTGCTGCTGATGCGGCGCAGTGCTGGCTCGCATGGCAGAGCGCATGCGAGCATGTGCCGTGCGTGCCACGCCAGCATGTTGCGTGCAAGACACGGCAGCTGAAAGGGCTTTGGAGGGGCGTGCGCGAAGCGCGGTGGCAGGGGCCGCGGCACTGCCGCCGCCTCACTGCGTCTGCTGCAGCCGCTCCTGCGCGCCGCCCGCGGCCGGCGCACCGCGCAGCGCCGCGAGCGCGCGCCGCGCGCGCAGGCCGAGCACCTTGAGCGCGATGCCCGGCGCGAACAGCGTGCCGACTGGGCTGGCCATGGCGTACAGCGCGGCGTACGTGCTCTCCCACACGCGCGCGTCCCCCGCGGCCACCGCCTCCACGTCTGCGAGGTAGCCCTCCTGCGCGCGCCGCAGCGGCGAGGGGCGCGCGCGCTGCCCGGTCGTGTGCGGGAAGCGGAAGTCCTGGCCTGCCGCGCGCAGCGGGGCCGCGCCGTCGGGGCGGGGCCCGCGCGAGCGCGCAGCAGGGGGGGGGATGCAGCGTTGCAGTTTGACAAGCAGGTGCGCACTGGCTGCGAGCTTGAACCCCCTGATCACATCTTATTCATGCTTACCCTACCCGATGCTGGCAGTGAGATAGAATAAGTGCGGAGGTCGCAGGCAGGGTGCGCACTGGCGTTGAGGTTGAAGGAGTAGTCGGCGATCGGCCCGGCCGCCGCCTGGAACTCCGCGCTCACGCCGCGCAGCGCGGCGGCGGTCAGCGCCCCGCCCGCGCGCCTGGCGCGCGCCTGGCGCGCGCGCGGGGTCAGTCGGTCACGCCCAGGGGCGCCGCCACCCTCTCATGCGCCGTTTCAGTGCGATGAGCTGACCATGACGCACTGACGCGCATATTTTTTGGCGTCATCAGGCGAACAGGCACACCTGCAGGATGCCATGTAGCGCCTGCGCCTCGAGCGCCGCGACCGTCATGCCTTGCCCGTACGCCTGCTCGCTCGCACCACCAGCATGATGCGAGCAGTGACATGCAGTGACATGCAGTGACATGCACGACTGCATCCACAACAGACAATGCCAACTCCGTGACCATCAATTCATACATTCATGGAGCCAGGAGGCCTGACGGCCTGACACCACGCATGCCACCAGCAGTGCGAGCAAAGGCGTCTGGTCACGCCCAGAGCTGCTGCCGGCGCCGCCCGTGCGCGGCCCGCACCGGGTTGAAGGAGCAGAGGCTGTCGCCGGCGACGAGCAGGCCATCCGGGAGGTCCGCTGCCTCGTACTTTCGCCGCAGGTTGGCGCCGCCGCGGTAGGGCAGCGGCGGCGTCAGCGGCCGCGCGCCGCGCAGCGCCTACGCGGCCGCGCGCTCTTCAAGGGCCCTGCCAGCGCAGGGGCCCGCCAGGCCGGAGGTGCCCTTCTCTGGAGGGCGGGTTGCCCAGCTCTTGACGCGCTTTGCCGCTGGGTCCGCTGGGTCAGGCGGGCGCGTGCTCAGCGCACGCTGAAGCTCAAGCCGGCAGGCACGCGCCGTGCGCTGGCCCCTAGCGGGTGCCAAACCAGGCGGCGGCCGCCGCGCACGTCTCGTGTGCAGCATGCGGCGGCCGGGGCCTCGCCAGCCCGTGCCAGTCTGCAGGCAGGGGTGGTAGGGTTAGGGTAGGGTGCACCCGCCATGCGCCCGGGGCCCCCACCTGCCAGATGGAGGTGTCAGGCAGGCCGGAGAGGAACGCATCAAACCCGGCCTCCGACGCGTCCAGCCGCTCGCCGACGCCGATCAGGTTCACCTGCCGCGCCCGGCTGCTCCGTAAAAATACTATATGGACACGCAGGCGTGGCTCGCCACGCAAAAAAGGTGTCGCTGCTGACAGGGCTGCGCTGTCTGCGGGCATTGGCGGGCGCTGTGCCTTGTACGCCCAGGCGGCCCACGCATCAACGTGCCTCTGCGCTGCCCGAGATAATTCTCAGCGAGAGGGGCTTGCAGGCCTGCAGCCTGAAGTCTATCAGATTGCAGGGCGTGGAGGTGCCAGGGTCGCAGGGGCAGGCTGCGCACCATGGCCCAGTTATTCTCGATGCGCTGCAGCAGCGCGCCGCGCCTCTCATGGGGCGCGCGCGCGCGGTAGTACATCAAGTGCATGTGCGACTCGATCGCCTGCGCAGCCAGAGTTAGTTCGTCGGAGCCGCGTGCCTCACCTGGTAGGGAAGCCAGGGCGTGCATTCGCCTGCGCAGTGGGCCGCATGTTGCACACACAGGCAGGAGACTGCCTTCAGCCCACAGCCGGTTCTGCACCCAGTTTCCATCTGGCTCGGACACACCACACGTGGCAGCGTGCAGTCCTGCCCTCAAACAGGGTGCTCAGACCAGGGGCCCCGCAGGCGGCAGCGCGCCCGGGGCTCAGTGATGAAGGCCCCAAGCATGCGAGTTTTTCGCTGATGCACTTCTGCAGCCGTCAGCTCATGACATGAGCGCACCGAGGGCGGCATCTCATAGAAGCGGGAGGCGTAGGAGATGTCGGCGTCTACCTCGACCTCGGCCGCCGCCGGCCGGCCCGTGGCCGCGAGCCAGCGCGGCAGCCGCGAGTTGCGCCCGGACGCGTCCACAACCAAGTCCGCCGCCACATCGTCGCGCTCCTTTATCGTGACGCCTGGCCCCAGGGAGAGCGTCGCTTGATACCATGTCGCAGTGTAACGGCAGGGTGCACGACATCTGCACACCCATTCTTTGCACAGCAGCCGCCAGCAAGCGCCGCGCTTGGACAAAGCGCATATTGGAGCGTTGTGTGCCGCAGCTCCGCTGTGTCACTGAGCATGATGCCAGGATGAGGTGTGCACGTTCTGAGATCACAGCAGCTGACTTCAGTGTGGTGCGCTACAACCCAGTCAGGTTGATCGGCGTAGGTGGCCCGGCTGGCTAACAGCTCACGGGCGGGGCAGCCAAGCATAGCACAGGCTGAGGCAACACAATTGGCAACCCCGTGTGGCCTTGAGGCAAAGCAAGGCGCAGGGTGCTCCCGCGCTGGCTGGCCGTGGAGCCTTAAAGGGGATGACGCCGCATGTGGCGGCAGCATAACAGCAGCAGTGAGTTCCTCACTCCTAGCCCGTACCTGCCACACGCGTGCCATCGGGCGACCACGCCAGGCCCGACACGCTGCGGCCGGGCAGCATGCGCACGCCCGGCCGGCGCTGCAGCAGCGCGCGCACGGTGCGCTCCAGCAGCGCGCGCGACGCCATCAGGCTGGCCACGCCCGCACCGCCGGCCGGCGGCGGCGGGAAGGCGTATGTGCGGCCCTCGTGCACCTGCCGCCCCGCAGTCCAATGCGCTCTCGGCGAGGCCGGCGCGAGAGAGCGCAGGGCTCTTTGGTATTCGAGCGCAGCGAGCGGGCAAGGGCAAGGGCAAGTTCAGGCAACTCAGGCTCACGTCTCAGTGCACAATGCCAAAGCAAGCATGCGGCCTCAAATGTGTTTGGCAGCGTTATGACATGCCTGACGCTTGCCCGGCCATGAGCATGCGAGAGCGCACAGGCAGTATGGGTGCAGCGGGACAGCTAATGCACGACGTGAGGGCAAGCGTGCAGCAGGTGTGCAAGGAAGTGTTGGTGCAGAGACGCAGATGTGGCGTGTAGTACGAGAGCGCTGCGTGGTCCGCGGAGTGCAGGGTGCAGGCCATGCACAGTGACACTGCCACTGAAGCGTACGCTGCGTGCGCACGGGGCCAGCCACTGCTGCCAGGTCACCATGCCTGCACCAGCATACCCTGACTGTAGCTGAAATGGAGGCGCAACCAGTACCAGGCCTTACGCCAGTGACTGTCAAGTACTGTGCGCACCATCATAACATTGCGCGCTTTCAGCAGCAGCGCGCCCGACTGCAGCAGGGCGTCAGAGAAGCCCGGCAGCAGGTTGTTGAAGGCGTGCACACCCCCGGCAGCCATTAGGTGCTGCGTGACACAGAAGAATAAGAGGCAGTCAGGCAATACTGTGAGAAACGTTGCAAGCCTGCAGCACTGTTTCACTCAGAGCGTACGGCATCCCCTGTTAGTTTGCAGCACAACCAGTGATAGCAAAGCTGTTGAACTCTGTGTAAATACCACAATGCCTGCGTCGGGGGACGCAGCGCATCTGTGCGTGTCAACAGATGCACACAGATATTTCAGTCTGGTGCGCACCGCAAATCCTCAACTCCACTGACAGCCAGGCACAGTACTGGGCAGTACCACGCACCGCTTGGGAGAACTGAGGCACGCCATGCCGCTGGCGCGCCGCATCCAGATACGTGGATGCTTCACCCAGCTCGTTGACTGGCATAGAGTCGCGCTCCACAACGACTACATCACATGTGTCGGCCAGGGCTGCTGCAGTGAGCATGCCAGCTATCGAGCTGCCAATCACGGCCGCGGTCGGCCGCTTGCCAGGCGCTGAGGCGCTGCACACGCACGCGCCGCGCCACGGGCGCGCCGTGCCCTTGAGGCGGCCGCGCGGCGTCCCAACGGCATGGCGCAGCAGCTTACCGGGCGCGGCATGGGGCACCATGGCCACCGCCATCTGCGCTGTGGTGACCTGCGTGGCAGGCAGTCTGCGTCCTGGCAGTGCTGCTGTCCAAGTGGAGTGTGCGGAGAGATCCATACATGGCATTGTCTGGGCTCCCGAACGTCATGGCGCATTGCTACAGGCCGCTTTGCATGAAGCTGAGCTCTGATGAGGAAGCTAGGGGTTACCTCAGTCATCTGGAGCCATGCATGGCATGGATGGCATAAATAGCCATTGCCCTCCAGGACACCAGTGTAGTTTGATGAACAGCATCTCATTCATGCATCCAAAAGCAGGTCACTTGAAGGGAGCCTGGTCTCTGCTGGCCAGCACGCCCATGGCCGGTGACCCGCTTTCAGCATCCAACGTATCTCACAATTACAATTCGTTGCTAACAATCTGATGAACACGGTGGATAGTGTCCGCAGTGCTGGTCTCAGAACCCATGAACAGACCATTGTGTCAGTGTCCATCTCTTTGCCAACTGCGCCAGCACGACCGTCATAGCCAAACAGCCCAGAGTTCTGTGAGGCGTCGGGGGTGCACAAACGCCCGCCGACGTCCCTGTTTCACCCAATCAGCCGGCCGCAGCACCGGCGCTGCCGACCCTGGCCGCGCCCACGGAGCTGGCGTCGCTCTCGTACCCGGCGTGCGCGGCCGGCCGCCACCAGGGCCCGAAGCGCGGGCTGCTCCCACGCGGCGGGCTGGCCCCCCGCATCGGGCTCGCCCCCTGGCGCCGCATGGCACACCGCCTGTGCAGCTCGCATTGTGCGGACGAGCCTCTGGCGGCACTTGTGCTGTGCATGGCGTGCGCATGATGTGACGCCAGGCAAACTACAGCAAGAGGGGGCTGACACTGACTCCAAACGTCTGGGCCGCTGCTGCGCAGCGCGCATCCACTAGCACAGCGCATCCGCTCATGGTGCTGCAGGACATGCCGGCTGGCTCCCTGCACCAGTGATCAACACCGCATGCGCCACCCTAACCTGTTGGAGCGCATGCCCGCGCCTAGTTTGTCATTGCATGCACATAAACGAGCCACCTCAAGACACCCAGAGCTCCGCGGCGAAACCTTGACGCTGCTGTCGGCGTCGCTGCTGTCGGCGTCGGAGGCGCCCGCGGGCGTGCGCACAGGCGGCAGCCCGGGCCGCCCGCGCCGCCGCCGCACGCCGCCGCGCAGCGGCCCCGAGTCCGAGTCCGCGGACGCCGACGCGGAGCCGGCCTCCGGCAGCCGCAGCAGGCTCACCTGGGTGTAGGGTTAGGGTTTGGTAGGGCAGCAGATTGCTGTTCTGTTGCTGGCAGGTTGCAGAGGAGGCGCGCAGCTGTGCAACTAGAGGGAGGCTGCGGATGCGCCCGCACGAACGCAGCAAGCCACCATAAGTGCACGCCAGCAGGGCATGCAGAACTTACAGTCCGATTCATACACTGGGAGCCAAGCGCTGGCCAGAGCGCTGGCCGGGCGCGGGGGTGGCAAGCGAACGGCGCCTGCAGGTTGTCGGGCAGGAAGCGGTTGGCGGCGCCGACGTCCGCGTTCAGCTGGCGCACCAGCAGCGGCCAGTCCACCGGCTCAAAAGCGTAGCGCGCGCGCGCGGCGCGCAGGTCGCGCGCGGCCTCCAACACGCAGTGGTGCAGCCCATGCGCGTCCACCATGCCCAGTGTGTGCGCCTGGGCGGGGCGGGGCGGGCGCGGGGTGGCGGGCGGGCTCTCTCCGCCGCCGCCTGGTAGAGCGGGCGGCCGGCCCTGTCCGCCAAGCCCGCAGGCCGCATACAGCCTTAACAGGTGTGTGCCATGTCAGTGCAGGCGCATGCTGTCTATGCGCAGGCGCAGGTGGGCCGGGTGCGCTGGCGGCGGGCGCGCGCCTCGACGCACATCCCAACGAATGTGCGGTGCACATAGATGCCCAGGTCGCGCCAGGCGTCCAGCCAGGCTGCCTTGCTTGCCCGGCGCGCGCGCAGGCTGCTGATTGTGCCCAGCAGCGGCGCCACGCGGTGCACGAACGCGGCGACCAGCGCGCAGCGCCCATCCGCGCGCCGCAGCAGCCGGCCCAGCTTTTCCGCCACCAGCATGTCGCCCTGCGCCACTGGTTAGGGCTGAGCAGAATAGGGGTTTGAATAGGTTTAGCTTACGTACCACAGGTTGTCATGTCAGTGTTCTCCCGACGCTTAGCACATCGCAACGATGCAAGCAGGAGCCCCATACTGTAATATGACACGCGAGGCGCTGGCCAGCGCATGAGAGTACAGCGGCGGCCGTAGCGCCTCGACCTGTGGTTTAGGCACTGGCACTGCGGATGGTACACAGCCATGCGTTCAGGCTCTGGTTCTGTACAGAGCGGCCTGGCTCGAGGCGCATGCGTGCCAGCTGGCACCCAGAGCGCAGGGGGAGCGGGCTACCTTACGCCGGGGCGCCGGGCGGGCTGGCGCGCGCGCGCGCCTGCCCGTTGTCGCCTACAAACGCCCAGCAGTACTCGGGGTACAGCACAGCAAACTGCTGGAAGCGCGCCAGCTTGCGCTCGTACAGCTGGATGTACAGCTGCGTGTTGAGCGTCATGGGGCTGTCCTGCAGCGGCCTGGCGCGCGCGCGGCCGCACCCCGCGGTCGGCGCGGAGCGCAGCAGCACGGCCTGTGTCGGTGCACGGAGTGCAGGCCCCACTGGAGTGCCGGCAGCCGCCCACACGCCGCAGCACACGTCGCGGGCTGCAGACAGCCGGCGCGCAGGCCCAGCCCTGCAAGCATCCCCGCAGGGCCCCGCTGCGGCGCGCGCCGGCTGCCGCGCGCATAGTCCCAGAGCGCGCGCGGCCCCGCGCGCAGCGAGCCCAGCAGCAGCACGGGGTAGCCGAGTATCTCGCCGCGCTTCACGAGCGGGCGGAAGATCTTGCGCAGGCTGAGCGCCTCGGTCAGGCCCTTGAACGACTCGGGCCGCGCGGACAGGAAGACCAGGTGCACCCACTTCTGGCGCGGCCGGTCCTGCCAGCGCGCCTGCGCGTCGCGGCTCTCGCCGCCCTGCGCGCGGCGCGCCCCGGCTCGAGCGCGCGCGGCCCCGCGACGCCGCATGCGGCCCGGGCGCCGCCTTGGAGGGCGCGCCAAAGCGGCGCGGCATCGCCGCCGCGGCGCGGGCGCGCCCATGGGCGCCGGCCCCCGCCGGGCTGCTGCATTAAACCGGCGCTTGTCCACAGGAAGAGGGTGCCAGGTGTGCCGGATGCGCGGCGCAACCACATGAGCCGAGTGAGCAGGCGCCCGCTGGGCCGCTTGCGTGCGGGTCAGCACGGCCCCAAGGCAGCATGACAATGCAGCCGCGGGCCTGCGGGCGCCCTGCCTGCATCGGCGACACGAGCCGCCGCCGGCCGCTGCGCGTCATCTGCGGCGGCGCGGGCACTGCGGGCACCCACTGCGCGCGCCGCGCGCCGCCGCCGCCCGCCTCGCCGCTCGCCGCGCCGCCGCCCGCCAGCGGCGCCAGGCTCTCCAGCGACGGGCTGGTCGGCAGGCCGCGCGGCGCGCCCGCCGGGAAGGCCCCGGGGCCGCCGGCGGCCCCGCCGGCCCCCGGGGGGTCCACGCCCACGACCGCCCAGCTCGCCGAGCTGTCCAGGCTTGCGCTCGGGCCCCAGTCGCCCAGGCCGACGCCGGGCCCGGAGGCGGAGGGGGCCGGGGCGGGGTCGGGGCGGCCGTCCGCGCGCAGGCCGGCCAGCTCGCGCGCGCCCAGGCTCACGCCCTCCGCGATGGCGACGCGCTGCAGCCCATGGCCGCGGCTGGCGTGGCGCGGCGCCGGGTAATGGTGAGGCGCCGGGTGGTGAGGGTGGTGGTGCGCCTCGCCGCGCGCCGTGGGGCTGCCGGGCTCGGGCGCCGGCGCGAGCCAGGTGGGCGCGCCCAGCGGCGACGCGTGCGGCGGCGGCGGCACGCGCACGCCGACGGCGGCGACGTCCGCGCCGGCGGGCGCCGCGACGCCGCCCGTGGCGGGCGCGGGGCCGCCTGCAGGCTCGGGCGGCGTGGCAGGGGCGCCCACGTGGCCCGCGTGCGCGTCCGCCGCGGCCGCCGCGTGCCGCCGCGGGCTGGTGGGCGGGCGGCCGAGGGGTAGCCGGCCGCCGGACGGGCCCCGGTGCATGCCCCAGCCGGGGTCCTCATCGTGCTCGCCCGACACTTGCCGGCCGCCGCCGGATGCGCTGCGCGCCGCGGCAACCGCCGTCGCAGCGCCGTTGTCGGCCATGGTCAGGTCCCCCGCGCCCTCCGATGCCGCGTCGTAAACTGCGTTGGCAGGGGAGGATGCCACCTCCGCTGACCCGTCAGACTCCACCGGCCCCGGCCCGCCGCTCGTGTTGGCGCCCTCGGGCTCCAGACTCCCCGCGCTCCTCCCGCCGCTACGTGCAACCAAAACAGGCGCGGCCGGCGCGCCCGCCCAGCTGCCGCCGCTGCTGCTCGCAGCGCTGCCGCGCGCGCCCAGCGACAGCCTGCGCTCCGCGCCGGCCGCCCTATCCCTGAGGGCACCGTCGGCCTCCGCGTCGGCCTCGCCGCGGCCGCCGGCCGCGCCGCCCGCCGCAAATGCGCTCATGGGCGGCTTCGACACGCGGCCTGCCTCCGCGCCAGGCCCCGGCGGGCTGGAGCCTGCCGGGGCGGCGCCCGCGCTCGCCGGGCGCGCGGGCGAGGCGTGCGGGGGCGCTGCGGCCGCGCCCGGCGCCTCGGGCGATGTCGGCGCGGCGTGCGCGCGCGCCGCCGCTCTCCGGCTCGCCTGCGGCCGGCCCCGGTCAGCCTCACAGTTTTGATCGTGGGGCTGCCATGCCAAGCAGACGCTCCACCAGCCTACCGGGCCTGTCCATGCAGCGCGTGTTCGGACGTGCCAGGGCACAGCCGGCAAGGACGCGCTTCAGCGGGCTTGCGCTCGGGCCCTTTGCCGCCCTCTCGCTCGTTCTGAAGCATGCCGGCGCTCCTGCAAACGGGCATGGCAGGCGCGGTGTGCGCGCGCGCGCGCCTGCACGCGCAGCACGTGGCCCGTGTCGAGCTCGTTGAGGAACGCGACCGCGCCCGGGTAAACGCAGTGGCGCGGCAGCCGCGCGTCGCAGCCGGCCGGGAAATGGCCGCCGCTGGACATGAGCGTGTCGTCAATGTCGCTGACCACCTGCGCAAGCGCGGCCGGCGCCGCCCTGTCTCTATACCCATGAATAGGAGCACAGTCATGACCGTGCAAATGCGCGGCGCGGCGCGGCGGGCTGCAGCCCCGCTGGCAGAGCAGCGCCGGCGGGCGCATCCGCGGGTATGCGCGCGTTGGCTCGCGGCACAGTGTACCCTTGGCGCACCCTCCTGGGAGTGCGGAGGAGCGAGTCTCCGCAGGTGGACGCAGGGCGCGCCCAGCCGACGCCGTGCCGGACACACAGCGGGCATAGTGCAGGGAGCAGCATGCACGGCCGTCCCGGCGCGCCTCACACCCTGTACCCTGTGCCCTTCACGATGCCAGCCCTGCGCGCCTTGAGCGCGATGCCGGGCGGCCCGTCGGGGCACTCGGCCGCGAAGGCGGCGTATGCGCGCTCGCCCTCCGCGGTCAGGTGCGCGGCAGCCTCACGCTGCAGCGCGCCCTGCAGGTCGTGGTAGACCATCTTGTAAATAGAGTGGTAGTCCCTGGCGGCACCCCGCAAGCGCGCGTCAAGCACGCGCCCACCCTTAAGGCGCAGGCCACACGCTTGGCGCTGATGCGCGCCCCACCGCACGCTTGAACCAGCCTTTCACCGGCGCCAACATACGTTGTCGCAATGGTGCGCATCAGTGCGCCGATGGTGACAGATATGTCAATCTCTTTGCTCGGCAATGCTGCTGCGCTGCAGGCGGGCGGCGCGGCGGCGCGCCCGCCGTCGTCGATGAAGGCCTTGAGGCGCGTGAGGTCCGCGCCGCGTGTGGCGCGCAGCAGCGCCAGCGCCCAGCGCTGCCGCACCGGCCGGTGGCGCATGCCCACCTTCTGCAGCGCGTCCAGCAGCGCCGCGCTGCGCGCGCGCGCCCTTGCTCTTTACAGAATAGGGTGGGGTGGGGTAACGGGGGGGTGAAGGGCCCCGTGGCGTGGGGCAAAGGGCCCCATACGCGAGCTGAGGCATCTATGGACAGGAAACAGGGGCATGGGCTCCGCGGAGCGCACCGGCTGAGCACAGAGAGGTCGTGGAGGCGCGCGCCGGTGAGCTCGTCCATGGTGGCGCGGCTGATGACCTCGACCAGCGCCGCCATGTTGACGCGCACAAGCACTGCGCCGGCAGATGCGTGTATGCCTTGCGGATCAGCCAGATGCAGCGAACAAGGGCACCAGACTGGGCTTCACAGCCTCCCAAGTCCACCGCCATTACTCCCTGAAGCTTGTCATGCAATCTCTGTGCAACAAGGCAAGCAAGGGGAGGAATGCTGCAACTCCCTGTTGAAGTGGGGCACGCACAGTAGTTGAGCTCCGACCTGTCGGCTCCGCGCAGCACCTGGTGCGCAGCAGGCAGGTCACCAGCCGGCCCCAGCGATGCAGGGGGGGCCATCATGTAGGCCGTTGACACCTGACTCACTTCCCAGGCTGAGCATAGAGTGCTGGCAAACCACGCTGCTTCATGTGTATAAGAACAAGGCACGCCAGACGATGTGTGAGGCGTTAGGGTCAGCCAGGCGGGCACGCCGGCGGCCGTCCGCGCCTCGTGGATGGCGGAGCGGTGCTTGCGCAGCGACCCAGCCACGCGCGAGACGATGCGCGACACGCCTCCCGTGTAGCCCTGCCAGCGCGTGATGGACGCGACCACCGAATCGATCAGCTCCGCCTTGCCCTCCGCCTCGGGCAAGCCTGCGCTCCGAGCGGCCGTAAGCTATGCGCCACACGCGGCCGGGCGAGCGACCCTAACCCTACCCCTGAATTGGCACGCGCCGGCCCGCCTCCCACCGCAGGCGCGCCCGTCGGGAGGCAGCAATGTCACTCTTTAGTCCGTTCAGCGGTCCGTCCCGCATGCATGTCTGCAGTTGATGGCGGGCTCGGGCCGCGCAGAGGCTGCGGGGCCGGCCGGGGCGGGGGCGGGCACCCCGGACGTTGGCGACCGCGGGGCTGCGAAAGGGCGTGAGCGTGAAGCTCTTCTGCACCTCGTCCTCCACCCACGACGCCGCGAACACCTGCGCGCCGCGCCGCTCCGAGTCACTTACACCAACTGCGAGCCTGCTGCGCTGGCAGGCGCATGCTTGCAAGCCGGAGGGCGTCTCCATAAACGGGTCCAGGACAGCGCCGATGCCACCAGGGCGTCTCCGGACAGCCATGGAGCTACGCTCTGCGCCGGCCTTGGAGCGCCCCCGGGGCAGCAGCGTGCCGGGCAGGGCTCCCGCAGGCGGGGGCCCGGTTGGGGGGCCGGCGTGGGTGACGGGGACCGCACCGCCGACACCACGAGCCACAGGCTCTCAGTGCCCTGCACATCCACCGCCTTGAGCGTCCAAATGAGCCACCAGCTCAGGATCGCGCACAGCAGCGCCCAGTAGATGCGCCGGCCTGTCCGGCTGTGCGCCCGTTTGCAGCAACCGTGAGCGACAGTCCAGTGCTAGCCTTCCCAGTCAGCACTTGCAGTGCTTTGTTCCTTGGTATAAGCTGTGTTGTCAAGCAGTAACTGGGTATGACTCGTCAAGAGCTGTCGACCATGTCAATGCCTCATGGAACACTGCCGGAACGTGCCCCACCTGAAGTGTAGAACAGTTTTGTCGTTCCCCAAGTATGCAAGGAGCAGGCTCCCCACAACGAGGAAGAATATGGAGTGAGCCATTGCAACACATACAGAAGTATTAAACCACCTACTAGCTTGCTGGACAGACAGGAACTGGTACGGCTTAGAATGCAGCTAGTGCTGTCTCATCAACACGCAAATTATATCAATATACAGCTGCGACCCGCAGAGCGCTACGCCCTGTCACAAAGTCTGTTTGTGGCGCTGCAGTGCGCTGTAACATATAACAAGGTACAAGTCTCCTCGAGGTAGCATTTCTATTTCTTTATAGCATTTCGAGTGTGGCCCTAGTAGGTCTAGGTTTATACAGCCCTCTGTGCTGTGCAGCCTGAGCTAAAATGGATGCATGAGCCGGGTCACATGTGGCATCATGGACAGCCTTGACTTACGAAGCCTCTCCATCTTGCAAAAACACGTCCAGCATGAAGCAGACAGGCCGAGTGCAGGAGGCACCACACGACCGCTGCAGCGCTTGCACGCCACACCCTCCAGAACCCTCAACCTGCGGCATTGCATGCATGCCCAGGACAGACGCCGCGCGGGGCCGCTCCCGCGACCGCTCACGTCTTGTACGTCTTGGGCTTGCTGAACACCTGGTCCGTGCCGGCCATGCGGCGCTCGGCCTTCATCTGCAGCGCGCGCTCGGGCGCCAACGGGTTCTCGAACTGCACGCCCGCGCAGCGGCGCCCCGCTCAGCCACATGTCCTGAGTCAGGACACCTGTCAGAACTCTTGACTACGACGGCGGGTCAGGAAACCCCCCGGGGCTGTGCGCTGACGAACAGGCACACGGCTGACATATTTAGGTACCGGAAAGCGTATGAGACACACACGGTGAATCACTACAGGCTCCCGCGCTAGGCCCGCCGACCTGCTGGCTGGCATGCCTTGTTGGCCGAGCGCCTGAGGGGCGCGTGAGAACGGCAAGCGCGCTGAGGAGGCATGCGCGGCTTGCAGGCACGGCAGCACGGCAAGCGCCGTGCTGGGGGAGCGTGGCGCCGAGCGCGCCTCCGTGGTGTCCTCCTCGGTGAGGTGCGTCCACTTCGTGCGCCCGCGCCGCCCGAAGTTCTTGACTTGCATGACCTGCACGGCACAGAGGAGCGTTGTGCGCGGGGCCCCACACCCCGGCTGCAGCCCTGGCGGCCTGTCCCTGGGAAGGCCCAAGCCTCTTGCGCAGTGGCTGGCAGCTGCGCATCCTGCCGCCGGGAAGGCGCTGGCAGGCGCGGCGCACGCGCCTGTTCACATCGAGGCCATATCCACCGTGAGCTTCAGACCCTTGTCAGTCCTCGTATGGGCGGCACATCTGTGTGCGCACTCCCACAGGACACACAGAGCTGGACTCCCTGGGGCTGAAGGGAGGTGACACGAGGGCAGGCGCGCGCGCCTTGGGCAGCACGGTCTTGTCCATCTTGTCGTCGCCGGTGGGCGCGCTGAAGTCGCGGCCGAAGATCTCGTCGCCGCCGGCGCCCTTGTCGGCCGCGTCGGGCACGTCCTGGAAGAACGCGCCCTTGTGCCAGTACTTCTGCAGGAAGCGCCACTTCTTCTTGGGCGCGTCGGCGTGCTCCTTGGGGTGCGCGGCCTCCCAGGCGCGCCGCTCCGCGTCGGTCATGTTCCGCAGCGCCTCGCGCTGCTCGGCCTCGGCCGCCTCGCGCTCGCGCTCCTCGCGGTCGCGCCTGCGCGTGCGCGCCGCCGCTCGACACGAGTGCCGCGCATTGGTCATCGCAGACGGCGGCGTGTAGAGGCGCGGTTTAGCATGGCTGTGCCTGCGGCTGGTGCCCGCAGGCACGCAGCCACAGGCAGCTTGAGGAAGCCAGAGTGCTGAGGAAGCTCGGCCGCTCGCGCCGAGCCCGCGCCCGCCGCCTCACGGCAAGGCGCAGGCGCGGCAGCAGGCCCCCGCACCGGATGCGGCGCGGCTCAGCCCTGGCCGCCTCACAACAGGACGCAAGCCAAGACGCAGGCGCAGCGGCGGCGCCCCGCACCGGATGCGGCGCAGCTCGCGCGATTTCCACTGCTCGTACTCCGCCTCCTCGTCCTTCTCGTCGTCGGTGTCGATGTCGCCGACCTCCTTTGGGCCCTGCGGCGCAGCGGCCACGCGCGCCTCAGCCGGCCGCCGCCCAGCGCCGCCCCGTGCGCTTGTGAGCTCTTGCAGAGGCTTGTAGCCCGCGTGCGCGAGTGCCGCACGGCGGCGCGCTGAGTACACCACCGCGCGAGCGATCTGCGTGTGGGACGCTTGCCCACCAGGCCCCTGCCTCATGCATGACATCCTTCATGTTGAGATACTGATCATCACTGCCAAGAAGCACAGTATCAAAAGCAGACCTGCGGCTGCGCCAGGGAGCGCAGGCTGGCGCGCCCCACAGCGGGTGGGCCCCGGCGCACGCACCAGCGCGGCGGCGCGGATGGCGGCCTCCTCCAGCGCGACGCGCTCGACCACGATCTGGTGCGTCTCCTGCTTGCGCTGCGCCAGGCGCGCCTTCTCGCGCGCGGCCGCCTCCTCCTCCTCGCGCTCCAGCGCCTCGCGCTCCGCGATCGTCTCGCGCTCCGCCTGCGCGGCGCCCGCCTGGCATCACCACCAGTTGCGCGTCTCCTGGTTGCATGTCCGGTGCATGTGTTGCTATTAGCGTGTCGGTGGTGCCGGGTATGGCAGCGGCTCACACCGCAGCGCGCCGCTGCTGCATCCCCTGTCGCACCCAGCGCCTCGCGCTCCAAGCAGCCTCACGGCGGCCAGCACAGAGCGGGCAGGCGTGTGCGCGCCGCGCCTGTAAAGGCGGTGTGCCACGACAGGGTGCAGCATGCACTGGCGCAGTGTCACAGAGACTGGAGACACCCATCACATACTGATCACCAGGTCTCACGGATTAGTGCTGGCCGCCCTTCTCTCTCTCACGTTAAGCAACAGGCACGCAGCGGCTCTGCATGCCTGCAGCGCGCTTTGACAGCTGCAAACAGCCCTGCAACAGGGCCGTCCAGGCTCGGGTCGCCGCCGCCAGGGGCACAGAGGGCGCACACGCCTTGGGCACAAAGACGGGCTTGAGCAGCGCGCGGCCAAAGCCCTCCTCCTCGCTATCGGTCTCGTACTCGCTCTCTTCCTCCGCCGCCTCCTCGTCCTCCTCGTCCGCTTCCGCGGGCAGCTCCGCCTCCGCCTCGGCCGCCTTTCGCCGCAACCTGCGCGCGCACACGGTGTCCGCATGAGTACAAAGCCCTGCCGTCCGCGGCTGGCAGTGCCTGCGCACCCTCCGCGTAAGGCTGTGTGCGTCCCGCACAGGCCCAGGGAGGAGCGCGGAAGGAGGGAGCGGGCGGTGGCAGGGCCGCACCGCTCGCGCACGGCCGCCCGGCGCGCTTCGAGCGCCTCCTCGTCCTCCTCCTCGTCCGCGGCGGCGCCGGCCTCGGCGTCGCCGTCGGGCCGCCGCCGCGCGACGTCGCCCTCGAGCGCCTCGCCGTCATCGTCATCCGCGGCGTCGCCCCGCCGCCGCCGCAGGATCTGCGCGGCGGCAATCTCGCGGTGCCGCTCTGCCGCGTCCTCTTCGTCGTCGCCATCGTCCGACCTCTGCGCAGCGCCGCGGCCACAGGTGTCACAGCACGCACCCTGCAGTCCACAAGTTGACACGGACACACACTGCCGCAGTGGCAGCAACACGCTGGGCGCATGTCCATCGTTCCATCAACGGCGGCAGGTAGCGCTGTGCTGCCGTGCAGCGCCCCGCTCACAGCCCAGAGGTGCAGCCGCACTGCACTCTGCTGCACGCACGGTGCCGGGCGGCGCGCGCCTCTGCGAGGCGGCGCAGGCGCGGGTCCTCGGCGCGCTTCAGCACCACGGCGGGCGCCGGCGCGGAGGTGCCGGGCTCCGGCTCCGCCTCATCGTCCGACGCCTGCTCAGGCTTGTACCACTCCGGCGCCTTGCCGGGCCAGTAGCGGTGCACCGGCGCCGCCGACACGCGGCCCTTTTCCTGCTCCACATCAGGCGCGCGCCCGGCGAGCGCCCGGCCCGACATCGCGTCGCCGCCCGCGCGCGCAGCGCCGGCAAGCCGGGCTGCTTACAAACCGCGTTGAGCCCTCTGTGTTCGGGTGTAAAGTGTATGAGCACTGCAGGCCAGGCCTATACAGATGACGCTCTGGACACGACAGGTGTGAAGCTTTGCAGCTGTGAGTGGAAGCGGCAAGGCCGGTGCTGAACCAGATCAAGTAGCAGCGCTGGTGTGTGAAAAAGTGAGGAAGTGAGAAAGTGCACGCAATAATCTCGTCGATTAAACCACACTCTTTACTGGGACCAGTCCCAAGAGATCGGTAAAGGTCAGTGTAGAGTGGCCTCTCTTTATGTCGCGGGCAGGACTTGATGCTTCTTGCTCAGGAGCGCATAGCAGAAGCAGCAAAGCATGACCACATGCTTACAACTGCTCACTGCCGCATACCGCCTAATTGTTGACACCTAGAACTGCCGCCACCAACACTTGGTGGCGCACGCCTCCTAGACAGCCATTATTTTGGCACAGACCCATCACGTCCAACAGACGGGTCAAAGAAGTGAATACGCTACAGTTAGCTGGGCAAGCAACGGCATGCTTTTGCCACAACTGCGCCTAGTGCACATGGCCAGAATGGATGCTCTGCTTCACCTTGGCGATAGCCTTGCCAGGGTTCAGGCCCTTGGGACACACCTGCGGCCACCCCATCACACTTGCGTTAGAAGATGGCCGCTCGCTCACAGACAAACCTGCACTGCCTGCACTATTCGACAAAAGTCAGGTGAACGGCATAGCACCTTTGCGCAGTTCATGATCGTGTGGCAGCGGTACAGCTTGTACGCATCGTCCAGGTGCGCCAACCGCTCGGCCGTCATGTCGTCGCGGCTGTCGATAATCCACCTGCACCCGCGGTTGGAAACAATGTTTGCTACGCACCACTGACGCATTCTATCCACGACACAGCAACAGTGCAGAGACCGCCTATTAACAAAGGATGCGTGCCCTCTATGTCCAGCCAACACAGCACACTGCACACAAGGTCTTGTGATACGCGCAGCAGCTCACTGAATTGCCAGCACGCATCCCGCAGAGCCAGCCAAACGCTCGTCACGGACATCGAAAGGCCTGTAGCTGGCGCTGCCGGTCACGCCTGCTGAAACGCACCACATCTATGTGCCCTGCCGTGCCATGCACGATACCGCAGTGCTGGGCGCACCGGTAGGCCTGCAGCAGCACGGCCGGCCCCA
>JAABUU010001742.1_pt1 | contig 34504 bp, 47 predicted proteins | sample 5559301 | NCBI WGS metagenome assembly JAABUU01 (sample SAMN10711884, study PRJNA513360) | rock metagenome | isolation source: Antarctica rocks | place: Antarctica: Victoria Land, Richard Nunatak white
GCCATCGTTTTGCTGATATGTTGAAGAATTACACGTTGGTAGCAATAAAATATGAAATGTGAATTTTCAGCCCTATAGGGCTGTCCCACTGCTAGGTTTAGCCCAGTGCTAGGTGAACCCTTCTAGTAGGTTTTAACGGTTTAAGATCAACCCACTAACATGAACAGTTGACCTCGTAGAATTACCGTCTAATTACGAGTTTAAGCGTTTTTTTACGGTTTATTCACAGTTGTTTTGACTGCTTGACGTGTTCCACTGCTGGGTCGATCTCAAACCGTGAAAAGCTTTGGTGTTAGTCCGCTAAGGTATTAGCGCTGCATGCACACACCGAAAAATAGATTGATGGATGGGAGTTTAACGAGCTTTAACCCCTTTTCTCTCTCTCATAGTCGACTTTCCTCAACTCGACACTCGTATCAGATGATTTAAAAGTCTCTAATTGTTTAAACGTGGATCTCTAGAAATTCAAGTATGAAAGAAACGATTGTAGCTTTGAGAGTCGCATCATGATCTCATAAGGAACATCGCTAAAACCCCCATTTATTATTTAAGTAAGGTGCGCCTGGCTGCCGCAACCGGATCAAATGTTCGATAGCAATTGTTAGGTCACTTGCACTGATCATGGTAGGTAATCTGATTTATGTCTTTACTCTACATTACTGAGGTCTACGCATTTAGGTTCATGCGGAAGCATCCAATTTTCCCTCAAGGATTTCAAAACAAGATGCCTATCGCCGCATCCTCGAAGAAGCCGAAGCTCTATTCTCGGAGCAAAGCAACTGGGTACGATGAGCGAGTTCCACTTCACAGATGCGCATTAGCTCAGGTCTGGTGCACTGACACTCAGCCTCTGCGTATAGGTCTGGTCAGTAGCGTTCTGTTCTCACCAACTCTGTGCAAACAATGTAGATCTCCATTGTTCGCAAAAATTGTGTAATTGGAGTTTCTCCACTCGTGCTTCCTTCGGATCTGCGTATCTTTCTTTCGGACTTTCGTCTACTATTATGCGCTACCTCGGGTTTTTTTCATAGGATTGAATATACTTGCTTTTCTGATGTCACATTGTCAATCAAAAGGTATCTTCTGTACGAAACATCTGCTCATATCTCAATTCTAGTAATCTAGCTAATGCCGCTTCAATCCTTTGGCATGCCTACAAGTCTCTTCCCGATCCTTCCAATCAAGTCAATTGGGCTGGTGAATAGTCCCGCTTCGTCTCTGCCCCTGTGTATTCATATCTGAAATGATTCTGACCCCTTACTCACCCTCTAGGGTTCTACACCCTCGATCCTCTTCACCCATCACAACTTATTCTCGGCCCCTTCCAAGGGAAAGTAGCCTGTCAGACCATTGCTTTCGGGCGCGGTGTATGCGGCACCGCAGCTGCTGAGAAGAAGACTGTCCGTGTGAGAGATGTGGAGGAGTTTCCAGGGCATATAGCTTGTGATGCAGACAGTAAGAGCGAAATCGTGGTGCCGGTGGTGTGGGGAGGGCAGGTACGTATATTGGTGTGACCTTTGGGCTTGGAGAAGAGAACAGCTGAGGGTATTGACCAGGTGGCGGCCATTATAGATATTGATTGTGGAGTTGTAGGAGGTTTTGACGAGGTTGATGAAGCGGGATTGGAGAACTTAGCGGCATTGGTGGCCAGGAGCTGTAACTGGAGTGGAAATTGAGACGAGGGAGGTATTTCGTAAGATGGTCACTAATCCGTACATCAGTAAGTGATCCTATTATGGCAAAATCAGGACCTCCTTTGTTTGTTGGTCCGAGTCATTGGGGCTTGTAGGCAAACCGAATATATGATCTGCCCCCGGAAACATGGCTTCGAAGCCTTCCAGCTCAAGGTTCTCAACAACAGGCTTATCTCGCGATCTTAGAGGCAGTCAACATGTAAAAAAAACATATGGCCGCCACAAAGTGCCAACCAGCCTTACCAATACATATCAATATCCACTAACTCTGTCTAGGCTCCTGGCTTCAACTCTTCCAATGCCTCTAACAATCTGAATGATACAATGTCTCTGATCTGCTTCCCAGCGTACGAGCGCAAAAACGCACCTTTGGTCTGCTTCCTTTATTGCATTACAACGACGATGACGGCCACCTCTACGGGTCCTCCGTTCTGCGTGAAGCAGTCGCTGGTTCACTCCCGAGAAATATTCAAGATAAAATCTACTTGATAGGGGCTTCGATTTTGAGACCGTGGGTGACGACGGGATTACACCAAGCGGCACTTACGGTGTGCTACCACTCCTATCCGTACCCCGCACTAAGCTCATGAGCTTAGTGCGGGGTACGGCCATCGATGATAGCTACCTTAGTCAAATGAAGTCAACATTGCCAACTTCCATTATGTGCCTAGGCTAGCTAATCATCTCGCTGTCGTAGTTCTCCTCCGTCTGTCGTTTGTTCACGGCATGATCGTTTGACTGTCCGTTTTCAGCTTGGGTTCGGCGAAAGAGATGACTGACTTTGCTCATCAGTCAGATGGTCGTGGAACATAAGGTAGTATCTGATGCAAGAGTAGGCTAATTTGCGCACGGACGTCAATTCCAAAGACTAAGAATTGACTTGTCTTCCACTTGGGATATCTGCACATGCATCCTTACCTACCTCCTTCAAAGCATTTCTACGCGTGGTTCTTCTTGATTGCAATCTTTTCGCCCCAGATTTCTTATCCATGCAATTGCAAAAAATTTCGCCTAGTACTACCCCTTCTGGCCACTGTGTTTTTCTTAGACGGTTTCTTCCACTTGGATCTCTCCCCCTCGAACAATTCCTACCGCGGATCTGCTGCGATGTCTCTTGTATGCCAGCCGACCCGTCAAGAACCGGTGGTGGGAGGAGAGATTGATGGGCTAAGGGAACAGCTGTAGAAGAAGAAGAAGATTATGTTTGAGTTTGAGATGGGGGTTTCTGGGGCTACCGATGGAGATAGTATAGAAGAGGGGTGCTTCTTTTCCTTTCTCCATGTTGTCATTATATCAAGCTGTCGGGGTGAAATTTTTGAATATAGCGAAGTGTGTAGGAATCTCGGTAGGTTATTCGAAAGATTGTGGGGAGAGTGGGTGAAGTTAGGAGAGGGGATTGGAAACATGAAGCTGTGTTAGATGATAGAGTATACGATGAGGGTATGTGAATGGTAATATGTTACCAGCTTCTGGAGATTGATGGGATACGGGAGGTTCTAGTTCAGTCAAAGGACACCTACGGTGTGGTTGTCGCATGTGAAGGAATAGGCATAGAGATAGCGAAGGGATGCGAAATATTTTAAGATTATGAAGGCGTGAAGAGCATCTAGACGTACACAGAGATGATCTTCGCCTTGTGAGTATTGGAAATACACGAAGAAATGTAATTAGGAAAGCATAAGAATTCATTCCGTCAATCAGGGAGGACATGTTTCGCCTCTGATATCAGCAACACCTATGAAAAACGAAAATAAAGCAAGCACATCCCATGATAGGTAACCTTGCTCCAACAAGATTCTTCCCGAGTTTCCATAACTCGTAATGCATCCGATCACTTACGCCGCGCGCCTGCGCTCAAGTAAAAGGGATGTACTTATCCTACGCTAGCTGGTTCATGCGCAACATCGAAACTGGTACTGGTACAAGAGTAATGCTATCCGCGACGAGAAGAAGATGCTGCCAGCCTGCGATCCCTCTCTATCTGACGTCGTTGTTCCTCGGCCATTTCCCTCTCTCTTTGATGCCGCCGTTCTTCAGTTCTCTGTCTTTCTCTCTGTTCGTTGGCTCTTTGATCTTCTTGTTGTCTGCGCTGCCTTTCGGCTGTCTGTTCTGCAATGACACCGTTGGCTTTAGTATTATGTTCATTGTTTGCAAACTTACGAGGTGTTTCTCGAGCGAACGAGAGGAAGAACCCAGCAGGATTGCGCAAGAGTAGCTGCGCTTTGGAGATAAAAGGACCGCCTAGTAAGATGTCGTAACCTGCATTGGATGGAGCAAGGAGAAAGTCGATTTTGAAGGTCCTTGTACCGCCGCAGAAGCGTATGCGAGTCGTGAATTGACCTGCTGGCAGGTAATAGCTACCGTCAACCTGTGATAGAGAAGGACCAAGGTAAGGCCGGATATGTAGGCCCGCTTCTTGAACTATATCCTCCCGGATCAAATTCGGTCCGCACTGTGTGTCTAGCAACGCAGGCATTCTCATGATTGTGTTCTGACATGTCCAAACCAGGACGTCGTACTTGTATTTGTCAATGGTCTCGACAACATTCCGACTAGGTACAGCAGTGGCTTGGCAGGAAAAATCTTCAGTCCCAGCTCTAATAACACCAGGTTGAGGTCCATGCTCGCTTCGGGCCTGTTCAGATGTGTTAGGACTGGATCGTTCAAAATTCAAGCGACATTTGAAGCTTAGATCCTTCTATACATACCAGAAATACTCGATGGCCATCGGTAATTGATGGCCGGAGACAATTCAGCGACGTGAACAACTTTTTGATCGAAGCCGCCGCACCGCTTTCGTTGTCCTTGAGCTCATGAGCATCATCAGGGACAGGAACTGGTCGATTCTCTCGTGCTCCAGCCACAGCTCCAGCTAATAAGCCGGTATGAATGAGTGAAGGTTTAGGAGCGGAAGGGTAAAGAATAGATGACATCATGGACGAGTCGTTGCGCTTCAACTTTCCATCCCTGCAAGGCATCGTGAATCGATAGTCCAAGGCTTTGATCGTATAGTCGTACTATCTACAATTGTAGCCATGGGATGACCGTCTCCTTTATACATTCTTGCCATTTGTGATAATCGTATCAATCTGGGCCAGAGAGTTCCGAACAGTTGAAGGCTTTACTGCCGCCGCTCCGCAAGGTTGGGTTGTTAGATGAGGAACACTGCCTACTAGTAGAACACCAACCTGCGGAGCAAGCGCTAACCCGAAGGGGCTTAGCTGTAATAGGCCTGAGTTACTGTTTAAGGTACTGATTCTCCTGCACGAATCACCTACGGACCCATCAACACGATCACCAGTCAAATTATCCGTGCCCCGCCCTAAGCTCATCTTGAAGCGAAGAATGAGCTTAGGGCGGGCGTACCCACTGAATCATGCTTACACCGATTGAGTTGGTGCGCTGATGCGTTACGTTAGGGAGAAAAGCCTGAAATTCAAGATAAATCACGTCTGCTTTGGTCTACGCGATGACTTGCCGCTATACTAGCTTTGCTATTCGTTGGGTTGTGGTAGCAGTAATTATGCGGATGTAATAGAATCTCGGAGGTAAAGCGTTGCAAAACAGCACAATACAACCAACCTTAAAACCCATAATTGTTCTAGTAGGTGCTTATATCTAAGATCATCTACTCAAGTGGAAGTGAAATGCCCCGAAATAGCCCACCTCACATCTTCTATGCTCAAGAGGATTGGCGCTAGAAGCGTTCCTTCTCTCTCCTGATGAATATCGAGGATTGTTGTATGCTACACAAAGAGGTCTCTCGTAGAGAGCAATCTTGTGGCGCGGTCCAACCTGTCCAATGCAACATGCTTGATGCATCAAGGGCGATGAAAGCTAAGAATTAGTCCCCCCGACAAAATCGTGCCAGGCTGTGAAAGTTGCCTGCTGAGGTTACACAAAGACTTTACCGACTGCTCCAGCCTAAAGGTTCCCTAAAGGTTTCCTAAAGGTTCCCTAGAGGTTCCCAAAAGGGATTTCGTCGAAGTCCACTGGATCGATCTCACAAGCAAGACCGTCATGGATCCCGGCGAATCCTTCCCATTCACTCAATCAATACCAGAAGGCTATCTGAAACTATCTGCATTTCAAGGCAAATTCTCGGAAGTTGCCATCTTCCGTAGATTTGCGGCTTTGAACGCTCAGAATCTGTTATACATACAAGCCGAACTTTCCCATCTTGAAATAGAACTGAAGGAAATAATTCTCGAGGATTGTCAATCAGGAGATGAAAAGACGAGGTTATACAACCAAGACTGGTGGACGCTGAATCAGGCTTCGCAGGAAGGCCGGTCGCCTGCGCAGATGCGTAAGATTCTGGAGATAAGAGAAAAGCTGCAAATCTATAGTATGGAATACTTTGAAGACATATCCTACCTCTTCTGGCGCTGAGCAGACCTGCTTCAGATGCTGCGCTACTACAGCAGAGTGAGATCTACAAGCTGAGCGAACCACGTCAACACCAGCTTGGGGTCCTGCGGAGATGGCTGCAAGCTCCCGAATATGGCAATTTCTCGTTCTTGGGCCTCGAAAGCCGGATCTGGGAAGACGAACACGCGGGAGATTTCTTGACCATGAATGCGCCGCATGCTGACCAGGATCCTTTCTCTGACTGGTTTGCCGAGTGGATCGTTGATCCGTTCCATCGATACATTGGGTACAGGTTCAAAGTAAGGTACCCAATCGATGGGTGACAGGTTTCTCGTTAGCTGACAGACTTCGAGAAACCCTTAGCAGGAGACGTGTCCAGCGGCTTGGCCGAATACAAAGAATCCAGGATATCATTCGTGGCAAGCGTAATTGTCATATCCGTAGCAGCAATGCTCCCAGCAATCTCCATCTTCGCGCTCTACCTGGTCAACAGCATGGTCATGCGGCTAGGCGTCATCACCGCATTCTCGGGTCTCTTTTCTGCCAGTTTGGCGGTCTTCACCAGAGCGAGGAAAATCGAGATTTTTGCGGCTACAGCGGCGTAAGTATCAGATATTACTTCACTGAGATTGTGCTGACTGAAAAGAAAGTTTTGCTTCGGTACAAGCGGTTTTCGTCGGCAATAATGGCTGTCCTGTCTGTTGATGAGTGGGTAAAGGTTGGTTTGGGACCGGGAGAGGAATTCTTATTTGGATGACGACTTGACGATGTAATGCTTTAGCTACGGCCGACCATGTACGACATTTCTAGCTGATTGACGAGTGTTATATATGGAATATTCCTCTTCGTTTAATTCCTAGTTGTCCGCATACATGGGCACTCGGGTGCACAAGGAATTCTATATGACTGAGATTGCTAACTTGAACGGTTTTCGTCTAGCAGACCATGGTAAAGAAGATGATGATCATAACTTTTATTATCATACCCTTATCAGACTCTCACTAACATTAATTACAGTTTTCCCCGTCAAGATCTATAGCTCATCTCTTTTTCTCATTGCCGGCGTTCCCTGGCTCCTAATCCTATAGAGTCCGACCCCATGTCTTGGAACCATTGCCGACAGAGTCCCCATCGGCGTAATACTCGTCGTCTTCGCGCCCAACAACGCAGTAGTATTCATGGCTAAGCCCTTCGCATAGCTCATTTGCGTGGCATTATACATTGATGTGGAGTTCATCATGCTTCCACTCATAGTGCTGTTCCCACTAATGATAGCCTGCGCGGTGGCATTACTCATCCTGTTCGCCCACAAATCATACACATCCCACGTTTCCAAAACTTCTGTCGCGACACCGTTCGACGAAGCCGTGGAAGCTTTGTCATAGAAAATGTCGGCGAGGGAGGCGTTCATCATGCGGGGATAATTGCCAGCATTTACGAGCGCGACAACGTAGTCTCCGCCGTCAAGCGACCCAACCCAGAGGGAGATCTCGCCTTGACCATATTGGTCAGGTTCGGTTGGATACTTCCAGATACGGTAGGCGGACGAGCCGGCGGGATCTTGGGAGACAGCGAGAACAGCAGGGTTAGAGTAGATGGAAAGACTTTGGGGCGTCATGGTGCGGATGTCCGTGCCCATAATAAGGGGAGATTTCAGGATAGCCCTGAGTCGAGTCAATGCAACTGGCTTCAGCAGGGGAGGTTTTGGGGTACGAACCACATGGAGAAGTGAAGGATATATTCATCGTCCGTCATACCTCCGTTACCGACTTCGAGCATGTCCAGGTCGTTCCATCCGCCAGGCTGGGCTTTACTCGGGAATGCAGCTACTTTGTTGATAATGTTCATGACACTGCAGTGAAAACCGGGGAGAGCGCAGTCGTATGTCGTACAAGGGCATCGGTCATCGGGGCGATCAAACGAGTCGTAAACATCGCCGGAAATGCGCCAGGAGTTAGCCATTGTTTGAGCCCAGTTCCAGGGCGAGTCTTCGCCCCAATTGCACATGGAATACAGGACGGGACGACCTGCCATGCTTTAGTGTTAGGACAGGGCTTGGTTCTTAAATACTCTTACCAGTAGCATTCAATGCCTGTGACATGGCGTTATACCGGTTATATGTGATGAGCGGTGTTCCGGATTGTCCCTCATTGTAGCAATTGTCATATTTGAGGTAATCTATCTTCCAGTCAGTTCGAGCGGAATGGCAGGGCTAATAATTATGAACCTACCAACGCCCCAATCCGCAAAGGTTTGAGCATCGATTTTTTCTTTACCCAAAGACGCAGCTGACAAATGTAAGTACATTCAAACCCTGCATATGCGTCCACGTCTCGTACCATACTGGCCACAAGTATACATTCCAGCCGAGGAATACATCCCAAAGCCCAGGCCTATATTGTGCAGCTGATCGGCTACATGTTTCATGCCATTGGGGAACTTGGTCATGTTTGGCTGGAGCGTTCCATTTGCTGTTCTACCGGCGGACCAGCAGTCATCGAGGACAACGTAATAGTACCCAAGGTCTCTCAAACCGTAATCAACGATTTTCTGGGCCGTTCCCAAGAGCAGCGTCTCGCTAACATTGCAACCAAAGGCGTTCCAGTTGTCCTATAGAACATCAGCGAGGAGCCTTCATGTGGTGAGAGTAAGGTTGAATTACCCAGCCCATTTGGGGTGTAATAGCGAGGCCATTGTAGCTGACTGCCCAGGCTTGGGAGAAGAACAACGAAGCGGCGGCCGCAGCCTTGAATGACGAAATGCAAGCCATGATAGATAGTAAACACCCAGATAGATGTCTGGTGAAGGGGACAGTTTTTCATATATGACTTCTCCTCCGCCATGGTTCCCCGCTTGGAGAAAGGTTTGACCACGGCATACTCCGTATTGGGGAGTTCGTTAAGAAGGGAATTCAAGCTTCTCTCGGCCTCTCAAGCAGTTTAAGGTACGAGTGACAGGGAAGAGAGCAGAATGTGGGGAGATCTTCCTCTAAAACAACCGAGATACTGTAACCCCTCATCCGAGGGATCCCTCTCTCGGTGTATGATCTGCCGACGAAAGTCACATGACCCAGAACAATCAAGACAGGTACAGTAAGACCCCTCTGTATTGATATTCCAGATAACGATATCCTTTTTGTAACGATATACTCTTTGAGTTTTGTATGTGTTCTATGCCCGCCTTTGACATAACGATATCCTCCTGGTAACGGTGTGGTTAGGTGGTAATTTGGACATCGTTGTAGCCAGGTTTCACTGTACCTTACTCCAGATGGATTCATACACGGGTGTCAATCTTTAGAGTCGAGCCTGGTATTGGACTTTCAGAGGCTGAAATTGAGCTCTTTGGCAATGAAGTCTCTATGATCCCACCTTGAGATCCAAATCTTTCTTCCTCCGTACTCTTCTACGTCATGGCTTTTCACGAGCGTCCTGATGGCCAGCGCCTTCTTTTATTCGAAACACGGGCGCACTTCTGCGAAGGCGGCATAATTTCCATTCCCACTCATAGGCATTGAAATGAGTGACAAGGCCTCTGGTTCGGGCTGTCAGTAATCCAACTCGTTTGATCTACTAAGATTGACCATCCTCTTCCACTCAGAGTAAAGGTCCTGTAACACAACATCAATGCGGGCTACCGTGCTGAGCAACCACCAATGCAAGAAGAACTCTAGAGGGAATTCTAGTCCAATAGCACCAAGTGGAGCCTTGTAATTCTGGGAAAGTGCTGCGGAACGCCGCGAGTGACGAAAGCGAGGCGCATGACATGGCTATTGGGCTATTTCTCTTTATTCAAGTGCTGGATGCAGTGACGTGGACTATCTGCAATTGCTCCTGTGATCATTCTTGACTGAGCGGCGAGTCTTCTTTTCGCTCACGCTTCTGCTACGATAATCTTCTCTCACTGCACAGGTTTTGAGTAAAGCTTACATTTTGAGTAAAGCTTACGTCCGCCATGGTTGACCCCATAAGTGTCTCTTCCTTGACTCTGCAACTGATCGGAACTGCCCGGGAGATATATGGCGTGTGGAAATTGCTTAGCGGAGCTTCTGCAGAATTCTCTATAATTTCTGATCGTCTTGAGCTTGTCAATGCAGTCCTGCAAGAACTGACGGTGGTGGAAGACTCCCAACAAATTTCGAACCACATAGTGCTCTTGGCATTGGAACGCAGCCAAAAGCAGCTCGAAGAACTTCGTCTTGCGATTAGTGGGCTGCAACTGCCCGCCAAAGGTTTCAAGCGCAAATGTAGCAAATCTCTGAAAATCATTATTTCCGAAGACAAGATTCGAAGCATGCGCGACCTGCTTCAGATATTACTATCAGACCTCTCATTGACACTACAAGTTGCACAAGGGTAAGCTCTCTACCATACAGCAGACACTTTCTCACAAGTTCCATAGTTGTAGGATGAGCAGAGCTGTGGAGGCCTCATATGGAACGTTCGACCAAATCAAAGACATCAAGCAGTCTATCTCGTATTTCCATGATTTAGAAGAGTCTCACCGCAGAGAGCTGCACTCTTCCCCAAATCCCAGATCCCATGAGGGTGGAGTCGCCCATCGACCAGAATCTCTTTCGCAGCAAAGACTATCTCATTTCGAAGGAATGAATTCCTCTGCTATCCACAGGGAAGATGTGGCACACAGACAGTGGAAGCTATGGCTGCTCTTGTGGGTAATATCGTGGGATTATCAATGTTGCAAGATACAGAAGCTAGACCATGATAATTTGATATCCACACAAGAACAGTTCAGATTCTCCCTTGGGCCCTTAACTTCCTTGGTACCTGGATTGGTAATACAAATGGCCCGCGATCGTGTTGTACCACGTATATACATGCGAATGGACTGGATCCAATTAGTACCTCTCCATCATTTCATACGCATGCACGAGAAGGGAGAGTTATTTCTAAAACAAGAAATTGAGAGCGGGAGACTGTCGGTGAACGCTTGCGATGAGCATGGCCAGTCACTCCTCAACTATGTAAGTACAACGATGAACAATTGTAACGCGAATTTCAGACTGCTAAGTCCCTGACACAGCTCACCTATATTCGAATTCGACAGGGCGGCTCTCAACTGATCAAATACGTGATAGATCGTGGTGCTGATACTTCGGTCACCGGCGAAGATGGCTTGTGAGACAAGGTTTCCCGCACTTGGGCTAAAATCGCTGATAAACTTGTTTCTAGTAATGTTTTCACTCCAGCAGTACTACGGCTAGCTTTGGGTCACGAAGGAGATACACCGTGGAATACCATAAAAAGTATTGTTGAAGAACTGGATATCGACCTCGCAGCCCCATCCCGTGATGGGTCGAGTCTTTTGCATGCGATAGCTAGCCGTCCTCCCACCGATGATCGAGATTCGGCTTTATCCTTATTTGCCCCGTACGGACTGAATGTTAACGCTGAAGATACGAACGGCTGGACGCCACTACTAAAGATGTTGGCGGCCACTTACGCTTGGCACGAAGAGTTCTTTTGGTGGCTTGTTGATAGGGGCGCAGATGTCTCTAAAGCAGTGTCTGGAGGGCCGTGCTCTCGACAAGAAAACGGCATAACATGCCTTCACCTTGTTATTGCAGCCCTACAGCCTATTGCATTGACCAATCTGATACCATTTTACGTGGGACCACAACATCGCTTTGCACATGCCAGCATACCCGCTCAGTCAGACACTTTCATCTGGGCTTGTCACCCGTGGCACAGAGCAGAGCGGATAGATCCGTCCAAACGACAGGCCCAGAGGCGATTCTTGAAAGTCCTTATTAGCAAATGTGCGGATCTACATGCTGTAGCCAGACATTGGGGTACACCAACGGATATAGCTAAGTATACGGGAAACATCGATTTTTGGTGCAGTGTCCTGGAAGACTGTGACATTAACGTTGGGAACTTCTTAGCATGTGAGTCCACTATTCGCCGTAATGGGGAGATTCGAACAGCGCATGAAGCTCTTGAACATACTCAAGGGAACAGTCGACTGGTGATGAGGAAATTGCGAGAGTTCTGGAGAGCTTTCGAGCAATGGAACACGCAAGCTCTCCCAAAATCAAATTATGCGCCGCTGCCCTTGGGTCATCGCAGTGCGCTGAAAACGATGCAGAATAAGGTTGGCCACTTACAGTACTTCCTACTGAGATTGCTCTCAAACAAGCGCGTCGATCGTCCGCTTCTTCCAAGCATACTGATATGCAAGTCGATATTCGTGACTCTTGAATTTGATACCTTGCTCAGAGCTCTCGAAGTTGTGTGCTGTGACGAACACGACGTCTATTTGGTCCATTCCAGTTTTTTCCCTAATCACCTGTTCATCAAGTCATATTGCGACGGCAGCGGCTTCGAAACAAGAGTAGAAGCATTCCTTGAATTCATGCACGTGTGCCAGGCAAAGGCGACGGGTACATGGACCACCGAACAAGAAAAGGCCCGTCAGGCGGATATGACGCGAGTCAGGCTTGCAGATGATTTTTTACTCAGGATTCTGCGGATCTTGACGGAGACGGTGGCGAGGCTCCAATGGCCAGATAAAGTGATGGGATGGGGTGAACCTGAGGATTTTTATCCTAGTGGGAACGTTCCAGGACAGTGGGTAGATGATGACTATTGAGAAGTCTCCAAGGGATAGGCGGTTTTAGATATTCGTCGATAGATGGGGAGCCGCGGAACTCTTTGCATGTTGACCACACACTATAACAACGTTCTCTTACTCTTGAATATCTACCACTCACGCATGCCTCACTGGACATCTTTCAGATAGAAAACTTCGTTGACAGAGAAAGTGAATATTATCTATTCTAAACCAAAGGCACCCCATCCGAAGTGCTTTAGGTACCTACTTTAGCTTGCATCACGTTACTACGTTAGGCCTCCGTGTACCTGACCCTATGAATCTAAACCACTACTTGGTAGTCACATAAAGCTTTGGACGCTGAGAGTTTGTGATAAGGCGAGGTCTCATATTCTCTTGGGCAGAGGAAACTAGATATCGACGGAAAATGTACTCTGTTGGAATACGAGGTCATATGAGGGCATATTGATATGTACTTACGTTGTTGCTATTAGGAGTCTATCTAGGAGCGAGCAGGTGAAAACTCTACTAGCGGGCCCCAGCCCTATCAGCTTCATGAAGGCGGAGACATCTCCTCTATTTCCAACATACTCACTAAAGTGGGATCCGCCGACGATAAGCCGACAAGCGATCAGGGCCTGACCACCGTGTGGCCAGTACCTGATACGTCCAGACCACTCGCAATACCACCGGACGATCTAAAAATTCGAAAACTTCGTGGGGGTATAGGGGTGCAGTCAACGAACCATTTTGACCAAGACAGAAATAACTTCGAGGATCGGCTAGGACTGCCATTCTGGCATTCTGGGACCCACTGCGATAAGATTTCCCATAGGATTGCGCACTCCCTACCCAGCAGCGCGTCATTTACCGAAAACCTTTTCCCAACCTCGAACCCTCAGCAATATTTCTTATCGAGATGGCGTCGACAAAGTGGCGATGAGAATACCAGTAATCATGCGAATACCAGTAATCATTGGTGTTTTTGGTAGCGCCTTCCAAGGTTTAGAGTTACTGTACGGCAAGCCGCTACTTCCCTTCTTAGGGTGGGGATTGGTAAAAGGCAGTTGTGCAACACGGACGTCAGAGCTTCTGGCCCCTCTTTATATGTGGGCCGAGCTGTGGAATGTGAAAATATCCTCACCTCAACTCTATGGCTTTCTTTTGGTTCCCTTATGTATGATATATATGTCAATGTCGATTGTGACATGACCGCTCTTACTTATAGCTTGTTATCGTTGCTGTTATGGTGGGTGACCCTCCAAGATCCGTCGCTTTGTTCTTTATTCGCCTGTTCCTGGCGTTCCGAGTACATACATAACCAATTCCGGACACGTCAAAGAACCGCACATATTCCGCGTCTTGCCTGCCCAGCTTCTGATTTCTTTTCTCGTTTTCCGTGTAGATAATTAGGTGATTGTGGAGTCGGATCAATACTGGTCTCCTACAATGGCTTCTCCGGAACATACTTATACGCCCGTCTCGGACCAAAATGAGAGTTCTACGGATGTCAGCCCCGGTTCGAGTGCAAATCCTTCAAGAGGATCGTCAAGACCACCAAAGGGAAGGCACCGAGTCCGGTTTACTCCCGGAGGAGAATCAATGGACGAAAGAAATCACCGAAGCTCATTCGAGGTTCGCGATGACCTTGGTTCCCACGCCGGAAGCATGAACATGAAACCCTTGCCACGGGTCAGAAACAATCCCGGACATTCAACAAGCAGCAGTGGTGCGTCTGTTCCGCACCCTGTGGACTCGGACATCACCAAAGATATCACAGACTCCCGTGACCAGTTGTCCGTACCCAAAGCTCGACCTTCAATCATGAGAGCGCCCTCTTCAAGCGAGTCGGAGATGTCCGATGCGGTATCCGATCTCCCTGGTGAGTTTGATGATGAAGAGGCAGAGGAGAAAGCATTCTCTCAACGATATGCTCGTAAAAGAGCTGAACGTCTATCACGTCGTTTGGTTGGCAGTCGTTCAGCACCTGGCTCAAAGGTGCCCTCACCTACTAGAAAGCGTTCCCGTTCTCCATCGCCTTTTCGAGCTCTCGACAAAGCATTAGACCTGAACAGTATACCTCTCAAGAAATTACACACGCGAAGAAAGTATGGGATTGAGGACGACACAGACGCAGATGACGATGAAGACGGCAGTAATGATGAAAAGTCACCGAAGAACACTTACCGCCGATTTCAAGCTGCTGCTCGTCGTCTTGTCAAGCATCATACGCACAAGGACAGGGGGAAACTGTACAGGGTTGAAGCACCATTACAATCCGGTCAGACAACGCCAGCATTTGACCGAGATCCGGAAGAATATGTCCCTCGACCAAAAGAGTATCGTGAAGGATTTCTGTCTTCTATTCTGAAATTATACAACGAAGAAGGAGTAGGATCAGCACTCGCAAACATACCAAGTGGACTTGAAGCCCTCAAAGGCAGTCACTCTCGAAACCAGAGTAGAGAGTCTTTGTTATCATCTGCGGCAGCATCGACAACAAACATTTCGCCCTCCTCATCCGGCACTACTACTCCAACACGGACAAAGCGTCCTAAGTGGTACAAGAATGCTTCGCCCGGCTCTACAGGGTCAATCGCAAATCTCATTAGCTCTTCTACCGTGCTTGCCCAGCCCGCAGGCTCTTCTCACTCACCAAAGGATGGGCCTGTAATACGACCCAAGCTCAAAGTGCGAAATAGCAGCAACGCGCTGGATGCGTTACTCGCTAAAGCCAAGGGGAAAAAATCGGATCAATCGATCCGCATCCAGGTGCATATCGCAGAACTTTTCTCCAGGCAAAAATTTGTCTTGAGGATGACCAAGGCTTTGATGGCCTATGGTGCACCGACCCATCGTTTAGAAGGTGTGTGGAATGGTTAAAAGAGATGAGGGGTTGTCACTAATCGAAACTAGAGTACATGAAGTACTGTGCAAGAGTTCTTGAAATTGACGCGCAATTCTTATATATGCCTGGCTGTATGATCATATCGTTCGACGATAGCATGGCACACACCACAGAAGTCAAGCTTGTCCGCACGTCTCAGGGGGTTGACCTCGGAAAACTTCGCGAGACGCATGAGATCTACAAAGAAGTCGTCCACGATCAAATAGGCTTAGAAGATGCAATGCAGCAGCTAGACGAAATCGAGAAGAGACAACAGCGCTACAACCCTTGGTTTCTTGTCATCGTGTATGGTTTCGCCAGCGCATGCGTTGGCCCCTTCGCTTTTGGTGCCCGACCAATTGACTTGCCTATTGCGTTCATACTCGGAACTTTACTTGGTATCAGTAAGCATGTTTTCGGAGTTGTGCATACCCAATCTAAACCCGATCATGAGTTTTGGGACATGCTTCCTGAGTACCTACTTTGCAAACATGTTTCATACCTCACAAGTCTATCTTAAAAAAACAATACTAATTACGAAACCGTGCAGTGCAACTCATCATCGCCCCAAAATCCGATCTCTACTCCAACATCTTCGAAGTTTCCGCAGCTGTCCTTACAAGTTTTCTAGCTCGTGCTTTCGGCTCCATTCAAAATGGCAATCTGTTCTGTTTCTCCGCACTAGCGCAATCTTCGATCGCTCTTATCCTTCCAGGCTATACTGTCCTCTGTGGCTCTTTGGAGCTTCAGTCGAGAAACATCGTTGCGGGCTCCGTCCGCATGGTTTACGCAGTCATCTATTCCCTTTTTCTGGGATTCGGCATCACAATTGGGACATCCTTCTATGGCGGCATCGATCCTCACGCTGTCTCCGAGGTGTCTTGCAGAACCTCTACTCCCACCTGGTTTCCGTTCATCTTCGTGCCTCCATTTACGCTGTGTCTAATCGTCATTAACCAGGGAAAATGGAAACAAATGCCTGTTATGATTGTGGTCAGTTTCGTGGGCTACGTCGTCAACCACTTCTCTGCTATTCGCTTTGCCTCAAACGGTCAAATCGCAAATACCCTCGGTGCTCTCGCCGTCGGTGTCCTTGCAAACCTTTACTCACGCATATTCCATGGTTTCGCCGCCGCCACTCTCATCCCCGCTATATTCGTGCAAGTGCCCTCTGGTTTAGCAGCAAGCGGCAGTCTCGTCAGCGGTGTGACCAGTGCGAACCAAATCACTCACAACAAAGTGAATGGGACTTTGGCGAACGGCACGACGACGGTGAGTAATGGGACGCAAGCAGGTGGGGTTGGGGGTGTGGATATCAACAGTACCGTATTTAATGTTGGGTATTCGATGATTCAGGTGGCGATTGGGATTACGGTGGGGTTATTTTTAAGTGCGTTGGTGGTGTATCCTTTCGGGAAAAGGAGGAGTGGGTTGTTCAGTTTCTGAATTTGTATGGGTGGAGTGGTGAACTTCTTTCGCGCGGTATGGTACCGCATTGGGCAAAACAGGGCATTTTGGGTGTGGATGGCGTATTGGTTTATCCCTGGGGGCGTTTTCTGTATGTGTACTTACATTATGGATCGGGCTTGGATTGAGCCTCACATTTACCAACGTATGATATAAGGTATTCCCTAGCCGCTAGATCCAAGGGTCGAGATCTATCTCTCAGATCGCCTGACATGCCTCAGACTCCTACAATTAGGAATCCTCGCCAAACCTCTGGCCGATATGAGATATAGCATGAGCTTCTCCACAACCAAAGGTAGGTAAGAGAATGGGTCATAAGTCATACATAGAGGCCGCAAAAGTTTACTTGATTTTGGCCAAGTCCCACTGTGTATCCCACCCGTTGGCTACAATTTGCTACTGTGGCACATGGCCAAAATATACAAAACTTTGCACCTCTATGCATGACTTTATGACCCATTATCTTACCTTCGGTTGTGGGCAATGATAGCTCCATAATGTCACTGATTCTCCGCAACGCATTTGAATAAGGAGGGTGAAGCATAAGTAAAATTCTCATATTTCCAACATCTCCATAATTTGTCTTTCGACTTTCCGTTCACGCTATGTTCTTATTGAGTTTCTATCCTTCCAATCACAATCTTCCTTTCCATCATTAGTCTTTCGCCTCTGCGTCCAGGCTCTCGCACCAGTGTCCTTACTTGTAGACCTTAACCGATTAATTCCAACTTCTTCTGCTTTGTTACAAAGACAGCAGTGGTATCACTTCAATTCTCTCACCCATGAGCATCTAGCATGACCAATTCTAGTCCTTCCGAGCACAACTAAGTTGAACTTTTTGGTGGCAATTCGAAGAGGTGGAAAATGATGAGGTGGAGGAGCGGATGGCAGGGAAAGATTTTACTTGGCCAAGACCGAAACTCCGTAATCTGCGATACTGGTGCGATGGATTATTGATACGTTACTATGACAGTTGTTATATGCGAGAATGATGGCGAAAACGGTCATGCTGGCCCTGCGACTATTGGAACAGCTTCCGGTTCAAGGACTGACAGTATGTACGCCAGCTTCTCCTCCAAATCCTCTTCCGTCTTGGCATTGATCCACATTTCCTGACTCTACACCCTCCCCGCATGCCTATTAGTCGAGAATACTGAGTCATCTACCTATCCCTCAGCAACTCGTTTCAAGCTCGGCTAGACAGGGCTACTCGTTCTTTTGGAGAAATGCAGAAGATTAAGAGATAGAGCATATGGATTCAATACCACAGATGTGACAACCTAAACAAGAAAGAAGAATGCATACTCACTTCGTTATCATTCCTAGACATTCCTCTCTTTGAAGGTGAGACACTCGCACTTTCTATTACCTTCCATCCTTTGCAACGTCTGCTTTATTATCTATCAGAAAAGGACACTATACATCCTATATAACCCTATCATATTCATCAGAAACAATCAACTCATCGACCCCACTCATCAATTCTAAAAAAACCACCATGTCACAACACCGCAACCACAAAAACAAGAGCAAGCTACCGACACTATCGGAGAATACTGATGCTCAGTCCTCAGCACAAATAGAAGACGTTGGAAGTACTGGCAACACCCAAAGCGGACTCATCGCACCTTTAATGCAAAACCCAACAACTCCAAAAAGCCCTATAGAAACGCCAGAACGCGGCCTCGCAGTAGCATTCTTGAAAAACCAGCATGCCGCTAAGACACAAAATCTCAAACACCCAGCCGCCATCAACCAAGCCCCTGCAACCAAACCGCCTACAACCAAACCTCCCACCCACTCCCAAAACAGCAAATCCTCAGAAACCCTCCCCCCTCAACCGCGTAAACCCAAACCAGAAAACAGGGAGCGGGAAGCAGAGCCCAGGGGCCGGGAAACCCGGGAACGAGACCTACACGTGGCGAAACGGATGCACGAAATCGCGCAGCGAGAGCGCAGCGTAGGAAGGAGGGAGCAGGAGATGGACAGCAGAGTCATGGAGCTAGAGTGCCGAGAACATGCTTTGAAGAGCAGAGAAGGCATTTTGAAGGAGAGGAAAAAGCAACTGGACGAGATAAAACAGCACCTCCGCACCCAATTTCAGCATCAGCATCAGCCGCACGACCTCGATCCCCCGATCAAATCCACGGGATCTCGTGAAACGAAATCAACAACGCAGCACCCGCCATCCGCAACGATTTCGAGATCTCGGGAGCGTCCGCACCCTTGCCATCCTGTGCGGAAAATAGGACGGAGCGAGACTGGCATGCAGCGGGAAAGGACTCCTAGGTGGTGGGTTTGATGCTGAAGGTGAGGAGGGCGGGGGAAGGGGGGGGGCGGGGGGTTGGTACTGCCGGGAGTTGGCGGGGGAGGTAGGTAGGAGGGGTGGGGATGTGATGGTGCTGGTGGTGGTGGGGGGGGGGGAGGGAGATTTGATAGGGGACCCCGATCGTTCTCTCTATCTGGAGCCGCGGCTCGAACATCTATAGTACCCAGAACATCTACAGTACTCAGAAAATCCACACGACTCACCCATCAGCCCAATTCATCATCTTCTCCCCCGCCCCAATCCCCCCCAGAGATCCAGCTACCCATAGAACCCAACCCTCCCCCCTTTTCCCCTGCCAGACCGGGGAGATGGCATACTTATACGTCCAGCACAATCTGCTCCCGAAACGCCAGTCCAGCGTATCTCGCTCCGAAATATGTTCTACCATCGGATCGGATAAAAACATCCTCGACAGCAAAAACCCCCTACCTCACTCACCCACGCCCCCAGTCACATCACCCCCCCCCCCCTCCCCCCCACCCACCCACCAGCCCGCAAAGCTCCCCAAACCCTCCAACCGGCCACCGCAACCGCACCCACGCACACGATCCTATTCCACCACCTCAACCCCCTATGCAACGACCATTCCGCTGCTGTGACCTTTGTGTTCATCATCGGTGTTTGTGATGGTGTGATTTCTTCGAGAAAGAGCAAGCGCCAGATCAGTAAAGACAGGGCGACGGCGCTGATGGGGAGCCAGATTCGGAGGGTGCGGGAGAGGGGAAGGGGGAGGTGGCGGGTTTTGTTGTGGAGGAGGAGGGTGAGGAGGAGGAGGAGGAGGATGAGGAGGACGGGGAGGAGGAGGAGGATGAGAGGGGGAAGGGGGAGAAGCATTGTGGGTAAAATGGGCTGGAGTGAGTTGAGTGAGGAAGGATGGGAAAAATTTGCGTGAGTGTGTCTGTATCAAAGTTCCGCTCTGGCTTTGATGAAGCCAAGAGCAGAAGGGCCTGCGGCATTTTTGTGTCCGTGCTAGATGTTTGTTTTGATTGTCTCGCCAGCAGGATATATATATTTGAGTGCGTGGATGCGCTTGGTGTGGTTTTTTTTTTTTTTTTGCTGGCAGGTTCGTGAGCTTTGATCTTGGAAAGGTTTGTCAATGGTTAGGTTGTGTGTTTAAAGCTCAGTGGGGGGGGAAAACACAGGCCGGGGGTAGTGGTGGTGGTGGAAGGAGGAGGAGGAGGGGGGCAAATTGGTAGTTGGTAAGGGGGAATGGGAATGGGATTGGTTCTGAAATTCGTGTTCGGGAGGTGTTTCGTGTCTGGCTGGGTTTTATAGAGTGATTACCTGTGTGCGAAATTTGACATGCGGCAAGTGCTTTGGACATTACCGGATCAACCTCCCCCTTTCTCTTCCGTGGGTTTTGTCCTCATCGGTACATCGTCATGTATCTGCTGGTGATGACGAGGTATTCGATGCGAGGTGCTGGCAAGATTAGTACAGCTCAATTAACAGCATGCTTTGCTACTAGACAAACATGCTGCACTTATAGGTTATAAAACCCAAAGGCCGGCTTCGTGATGGAAGAGTGCCGCATTGGATTTTGCTCACCTTCTTCTTACACTGAACATCTTGTAGCTTAAGAAAGCGATGTCTCGTCCATCCTCACCACCAGGTTTACCACCACCAGCATATTTTCCACCTCCAGCACCAGCACCTGCAGCACCATCATCTTTGATACCACCTCTACCCGTGGCATCCTCCGTACCCCCACCAGCAACTCCAACCCTTGCCGAGCTCCAAGACCGCAGAACTCTAAGGCTCCTCATCTGGGCATTTCTCGGCACTTTGGGCATTGTATTGACGGCAGCGTGCGCATCTTCAGCACATTACAGCACTGCGCGGTTCGGAAAACTCATACTGGTAGCTGTTGCCTTTGGGGGGGTATGCATCGCTTGTGTGGCCGTTGGGCGAGCTTGGTTGGCTTGTCATACGTATTCAATTGCAAAACGGGCGCTTATTGACCGCAATCGGCGGCAGCCGGTGAGGTTGGGTTGAGGGGTATGTGTGAGGCGAGCTAGCGATGGATGAAATCGAGGTTGGGGTTAGAGAGCATGCGACATACACTGGGATTAGGTAGACATATATAATATTTGTTAGCCGAATACGTGCTCTATGCTTGTGTACCCGTATGAATTGCCTCGTAAGTTGCGGTTTTGATTCCAATACTTATGACCTTTTTGTAACGCGAGGAGATGAGGTGAATGCCGTCTGTCATGCAGTTCCAAAGACGGAAATTAGAATAATGTCTGGCTGCGATTCGTGGCAGCAATCTCCGGTAGTAATGGTAGCTGTATTCTTGGATCGACACTCTCGATTACCGGTGGGAGCAACAACGAAGCAGACGGATAACATTTCCACTGTAACAAACAATCCGACTCAGGTAGAATGGTGAACAAGAAAACCTGGACAGAACAACGATTCGCTTGACAGCTAAGCATAAACTCAAGCAAACAACAGCAATAGAGATATAAAAAGAAGCTGTGATCTACTTACTATAAGAAGGATCCTACAGACCGTGAACGCTCACGTGTTTAGCTGCTATTTCAAAGTATCATCCTAAAAAGTCACATCTGTTAAGCTCATATAGACTCCTCAAGGGTGATGCCTTCTACATTTTTGTCCTCTCAACTGTCTAGTATCGCAAATTATAAGAGCCCGGAAAGTCCGATGTGGCCCGTCATCATCTGGACCTTATTCCTACAGTTCTGCTCGGTCAGCTATCAATCTAGAAGTATCGAGAAGCTCAAAACACAGTCTTGCCCAGCGGACCCTTGCGAATCCTACAAAGCAGCAGTAATCTGCCTCTTCGCAGCATTGGCGTGGATAACTCTTGCGATAGTCGTTATAAGCACCTACTTAGCCATGAATAAGTCCATCCATTGGTCTGCGAGCGGGGAGATCCGGAAACCCCATCAGCCACGGGGCGGTGCAAAATCTGTCCAAGGACTGCGGTCAGGAGGAGGAAATACTCGTGCACAGTCTGTCAACCATGATCGCCGTAATAGGCAAGCTCAACAAAACAATCTAAATCGATATGACTCAGAAGAACATGGGTCAATTTATTCTGGGATTGACAACAATGCGTCAGAACCAGACCACTGGAGCACAAGGCGTGAGAACAGGGGACAACGTCATTACGACGATGTTGGAAACGGGGGAAGACGTAAGTACGACGAACGTGAGTATGGCGGACATGAGAATGATGAATATGGGAACCTTGAGAACGAGGGCTATGAGAACGGAGACGAAGGGTTTTGATAGCAACGCCGCGAGAGTTCATCTTCGTACTGTGCTTGTCTATTAGCAGAGCGAACAGAAAATGTCAAAATTAGATTTGCAGATTAGAAATACATAGTATGCTTTTGCAACTTTTGTTGGACTTTCGGTCAGAGGTTATTCCTCACCAATCCTCAAAGTACATTCTCAATATACCACAGTATTCTGACCCTTGTCAACGAACGCCTATGTCATCCCTCATGAGGAAGGACGAATCACCTTTTCTATCGAGACTCTTACTTTTCCCTTCCCTACTCTCACAGCTATCCCAACACCATCACATGCCTTCTGCATCCGTTCATATCCTGGATCGTATCGCGTCTTGTGACACTCCTTGGGCTTAATCCAATGACACAAGTTTTATTCATTGTAACAGTTCGATCTGCTAAAGCCAGGGCATTGGGGAATGGTTGTTGGAATTGCCCCATGGTAGGCTCAGGGAGGTCGCTCAGGTCGAGAGGAGATTGATGATCTTGGTGGAGAGAAAGAGTTTCATTATGCGCGGGTGCGGCGGTGAGGGCTGTTTGCAGTCTTTTCGAATCTTGTTTTTCGTTCAAAGAGTTGGGGAGCCGAAGGGATGGTGACATGCGTTTGTAAAGGATAACGTGATAGCAAAGAAGGATAGTAAGCAATACGCTGATGATGATAAAGACAATTGAAGCAGATTGATAGATAGTGCTACTGAGTATAGGACGCGGACGAAGCATTTGAGAATTAGTCTCCAAGGGTGGAGAATCCATAATGCTCCGCACGGTAGGCATTATGCGGCAAAAGGTGAGTGTGCTTTGGCTTGGCTGGAATGAAAGTATAGCTCTGGAAGCATGTGGTGACTGAAGCCTTTGTACTTTACAGAGGAATCGTAGACCAGTTGAGTGCAGGGTCTAGTCACGATACTAGATGTTGTAATTGGTAGTTTCGAGGCAGCTTTACGGTATGAGGCTTGTTCGCCATTCGAGATTTGGTCCATCAACAGTGGGCTTGATTGTTTTGCTCTCTTTCGGGCATTCGGTATCGTGCTGCCATCCTGGGAAAACCAGGATCAGGGTATCAATGATCCTGTCTGCAGACCACACATCAGCTAATGCCGCATCTATAATATACACATGTTGGTAATCTCAGCTCTCATCATCCAAGCCGCCAACAGCGGTGAAAGCAATCACGCGGGCAAGATGATCAAACGCGATTAACTTCGATTCTTGCCGCAATGCGCATCTTCCACAAAGTATGTTGTGCGTACACCAGACTCAGCTAGGGAAGTGTAGCATTGCCGTGGCACATGGAGAGTTCCAGGCGTTTGAAGTTCAGCTGGCATTGACTGCGGGAGGAAGGACAACCTTGAAGGTGGTGACTCGGCGTCGATCCTGCAGGGATTGGCGCTTGCTGGACAAATTAGGCGACCTCTCTTCAGCTAGATGTCTTCCACTTTCCATCATCATCTCATACCACTTGCAATCCTCCACCGAAAGCAATGGAACCATATGCCGTGTCTTGTCAGCGTTTGCTCAGCTGCTACGGCCTTATCCCCGGAGCCCAGGGTGTAGGTTTCATCGTTCTATAGCCCGCTCGTACAGTCTATCCTGAGTCCTGACGGCACTGCGTTATGAGTCTGCACCTTACAGTAGCTTTCGGTAATGATGCGTTGAGATATGCGTTTGCTGTGACTTTACTGCTACTGGGTTTTTCTATTTGCTCGTCTAATCGCCACAGAAAGGTTAAATTTTCATTCCATCGTACAATCCGCATATCTCCCGGTGAGTTAATTGTGAGAGAAGTTGCCTAAAAAGTATATGATCCATTTTCAATTGGTAGGGTTCAAACTCCTAAGCTAAAAGGCAATATATTGTGGGATTCGCCTGGGAATGAGACGCTTGTATACGTTACTAAAGTGAGTAGAAGCTTCACCTTGGCAACGACCTGCCAATATACGATAGGAGAGCGAAGTAAACTACCCATACGGGATTGAAACCGACCAAGTCCGGCGATCAAAACTGAGGAACAGCAACAGTGCCACTGAGCTAACCACGAGCTTTTTACCTCGGTTGAGATAGGACATTCTGTTTTCCAATCTATATTACCTATCAGTCTTTCGTTGGAACTACTTTCTTCTGAATGTTACTTTATGCCTTGTCATTCACGCTACCATATGCAAGTGATTTGGTCCTTGGATGACGTCGGACATTCACGTACTTCCCTCTCCAAGATTCTAAATCATCATTGCCTGAAGGAGACAATCTTTAATCTACCGAGGTTCTTTGGTTGTAAATACGTGCTACATGATCATTGAAGCGGACGGATGACTTCTACATTAACGGCTCAAGAAATATCAGGTAGCAGTGCCTTCCAGACATGGTCTGTCAAACGCGGCATCTGCTCAGTATTCAGTTGATCGAATGCCATCCCGCATTCGCTTGCCATGATTATGGTTTGATATACGGCCACATAATGTAGCTGAGAATTGGCGCTGCTGCTATGTGGAAAATCTGCAGCACCATGACTCTTAGACGGTACTCATATCTGGACATACGAATTCTACAGAATTCCAGGTTCGGTGAACCTTCTGAAAGCAGCTGACCTGTCTTTTGCCTGAGTCATGAAACACAATTGTCTAACGAAACACAGGCAAGGAGAAAGATCGGTAGACATAAATCTAATGCTGCTCGCCAGTCGCACAAAAATCTGACTGATAGCTTTTCAATTCATAAAGCTCACTCAATATACTGACTGATCTAAGAAAGCAATAAATATTCTATGCTCACCCTCTGTCATATCAAACGGCTTCTTCCCAAGGTGGAACCTTAACAGCAAATCGAACAATCTAACATTTTGTGGTTCGCTGCAACCATGCCCTTTGAGGATCTGCTTCGATACGCACGGTTGTATTCAATGCCCGAGGGCCGATTCCACCCTTCGAGAGAGAACATTGAGCATCAATTCAAGTTGGTTAGAAGTATTAAAAATGGAGGTGGGCTCAATGAAGGTATAAATATTGTCAAGTCCAGGAAGTCCGGCAATTCGTTGGTTCAAAAGAAGCTTCCTATCGACTACGAGGACGGGTTAAGAGAAATACTATTTCTAAATGTTCTTAAGCACCCAAACATCATCACCTACATCGATGCCTAAATTCCTCTTGGGCGCTCCAACACTGGCCCAAGTCTATATCTGGAATATTGCGAACTGGGCACTCTTCAGGACCTCATCAAGACATATCTAACGCAAAACGATCGATATCCGAAAAAGGCACAAGCATACATCCCCGAACGCTTCATCTGGCATGTTCTGGAATCAATGGCGAGTGCTCTTCTATACATCCACCACGGACAATCATCAGATAAGTATCATGCGATTAGCCCAAAGAACTGGCCGTCAATCGTTCACCGCGATATCAAACCCGATAACATTTTCCTTCGGGAATCCCCGGGTTCTGAGTATCCCGTGGTCGTTCTCGCCGACTTTGTAAGTCCCTTTCTTCGCACAGCACGACGCTTACTTACTGGGATCTTCTCAGGGCATCGCTACCCATTCCCGTGAACACGATTTCGACTACAAACAACGCTGCTTCGTCGGCACCCCACAATACTCACCACCGGAGGGTAATCAACAGGTCGCTCGATCCGACATTTGGGCCCTAGGCGCAGTCATTCTCTCCCTGTGCTGGCTTTTCCCACTTGGTCCAAAGCAGTCTCCCCCGGATGACGTTAGCCAGCGCGTTTACGAACAGCTGCTGAACGAGGCGAAATTCAAACGCTGCATCTATGAATGTGGGAGTGGGATTGGCGAATATTATTCGGAAGACTTGGGTTGGGTTGTGGGACGGTGTACGCAGTGGAATAAGCAAAACAGGCCGCTGGCTCATACTCTTACTGAATTTATCAAGGAGCGCAAGCCCAGGGACTTTTCCATGCCAAGTTGGGCTTTTGATAAGTCGTGAGGGGTGGCAAAGCCCGCGATATAACGTAAAGGGTTCTGCAGGATTTCTTCCTTATATGCATGCCCGTTTCTGGGGCTGTATTACCTATTGCATATCGATTCACAGAGAGCATTACAACTAGGTCTGCTTAGATCAAGAGGATAAAAGAGAGAGAATCCTGCAGGGCTTGGCCGCCTGTATGCATGCCACCATTTCTCTTTAGTATTCCTGCTCGCATTTCAATATTCCCCCCACTCAACACCACCACACCCCATCTGCGTCTTTCCGTGCTGTACATGTATGCTCGTCCACTCCTTCTCCCTGGCAGCTGGCTCCTACCTACCTACTTACAGCTTCCTATCCAGTGTCCAAACCAGCAACAAGAAAACAAGATGACGACGCAACCGCGCCACAATCTCAACATCTGCCTTTCAACTGTCGGCACGAGGATTCTCCGAAAGCAGCCTAAAACCCACGTCTACCCCCCCCTCCCATCACATCATCACTAACCCCAACAGCACAGCAGACAGAGTTTGGTCAATCGTTCATTTACATCAATTTCTTCCATGACGACAGGAACTATCCAACGAATCACCTCATCTCTCGCCCACTCCCTCATCATCATCACCACCCTCAACAACGCCCCCCCCCTCCGGGTGATTTCTCCCTATTCGTCCCCGTCTATAAAAAAAAACACATCATCATCAAAATAGATTCCAACAGCACCCTTACAACAACCAGTAGTACGATTAAAAAAATCGCTATTCAGGACCTGTCGTGACGCGTGGCTTGAGCAGCCAAATCCCCCTTTCTCTTCTTCCCAAAACTTGCCAGATACCTACCTACCGCCTTTCCCCCCATCTTTTTTTTATTTTCCAAGTTAGAATACACTCCTAGTCACCACTCAATCCTGACGATTCCCTATTCGCCAAAAATCCTTTGCGTTGCGCAAGTGGTCGTGCTGTGGCGGGAGGTTGAGACGGGTGGTTTTGGGGGAGATGGGATATGTGGTGACAGAGAGTACTAGAGAAAGGATAATTCGAGATTAGTTCTTGGCGATGAGGAGAGGTGGTTCTAGTGAAGAATACGTATGTCTCTTGATATGCAAAAGAATCTAAGAAATCACGACGCATGACCCAGCCTGCATGTTCTAGAATTCCGGCAATTTCCCCTGGATTTCAGCTTACCCACAAGCCGACAGCTTCCCCCTTCCCTTCGGCCTCGCCACCACATCCGCCCTAAACATCTCCCTCCCGACCCCGCTCTTCCCCTCCACCCTCCCAATCTCCTCCACCGCCTTGACGAGGTCATAGCACACCCCCTCACCAACCACACTATCCCCCTCATAATCCGGATGCTCCCTCACAAAATGCCTGATCCATTTCGCACCAGTCCAGAGCTGTCCGGAGGCGCGTTTTTGGATCAGGTCGAGGTAGCGCGCGAGCTCGCACCGGGTTTCGACGTCGACGTTGACGCTGTTGAGGTAGGACTCGACAAGGGGGATGAGGCCGGGGAAGCCGCCGCTGTCGGAGGCGGGGTTCTGTGATTTGGATTGGCCGTTAATGATTTCGTCAATGGTCATGAGGGAGTATTCGTCTTCGACGGGGCCAACGGGGCTAGGAGGTCTGGAGGCGTGAGCGGGGGTGGTGGTGCCGGAGGCACCGTTGGCTTTGATGGGACGGGGCGGTAAGGGGTCGTTGCGAAAGTAGAACTTCTTTTCCAGAACGGCGTTACGCGCATGGGCGGTCTCCATGTTGTCGGTAGTACGGGGGATAGGGATGTAGAAATTAAGATCGAAGCTAAGGATCGCCCGCGTGACCAGTACGATAAAGATGGAGAAAGCGGCATTCTCAAAATCGGTGATTTGGATTTCCATGGGCCGGAACTCGACGCGCCAGCCCGTGTCTTTGTCATGTGGTGGAGGCTTGAAGCGCATGTGTTGCCAATTTGTGGACTGAAGGTTTTCGAAGTGGTCGGTTTTATTGAGGTCGAGGTCCTTGAGGTCTTCAGCGAAGATGACGATGGGATCACGGATGAACAAGTGGGCAAAGTGGGTGGCTAGAAGGTCATCCATGCCACCGTCTACGAGCCGTTGTTTCAAAGTTTCGTCGACTACGAGGTCGGGGTCCATGTATTCGGGGCGTAGACGAGGATCTTGCGAAATATATGTGGAGTTAGAAGCGTATCTCGACTTAGGCACACGCCAACGATCGTGTTTCAATGGCTATAATTGTCACTCCTATGCGTAAGATTTTGCTCAGTATCACTCACCTTTTCACCAAGCTCTTCTGGGGTCCGGTCGTCCACTGCCCTGCTGATCTGGTTCCATCGTACATCCGTATCCGCAAGAAAGCCTTTATAGATTGTTGTAGCAGCTGTCAAGCCAAGCATTATAGGTCCTAGTGGGCTAAGCTGATCGTATAGTCGCCGACCTTCTGTGATGTTCTTCGCTTGAAAGGTGATCTGCAAGCAACAGCTACCCATACCAAAGGCCATCGCATCCATATAGATGTGATCATCTTTGGCGGCGCCTTTTCTAACGTCGTCATCTTCGGGCCATCTGTGGAGATCATAGTTGACGGTGGGGTCCTTGAAAGGTACAGGTGTGTGCACGTCTTTAAAAACGGGAACATTAATTGCCACCTTACGACCTCGCCGAGACCTTATATTGGCAGCTAATGTAGGAAATCGAATATGTGGATTGGCTATTTCGTCTGGGAGGAATTGAGATCGTAATCTCTCTCCAGAGGGGGGATAATACGGGCAGATGAATTCGTCTTTAGTGCCTAAGCGAGGATATGTGGTTAGGGTTATTGGGTACTCGTTGGGTTCCATATGATCTTTGGCGATTCTTCTCCTGAAAGAAAGATTAGCTACATTTTATTTTTCCTTATCTGAATATGAACTAACCGACGTTTCATATTTGGCTCTACATCCAGGAGATCCTTAAATCCAATGCCCCAAGGCTTGCCCGGAGTAGCTTCTAACATAAACCGCCCGAACTCCGGATGGAAAACTGGCAGAGTATCTTCGTCCCTGTCAAAGATCAGTATGGGGAAGAGCCCTGCGCTGCATACGCATCTTTACCTGGAAACCGTCTGTAGGTCTGGCACGCAGCCACCTTGCTTGCTCAGCGCTTCATCCTTTACCAGTGCGTCGAGAATATCCGCTTGCCGCAAGGACAATTTGACCTTTCGACGTTCATCATTGAAAACTACAACCAAGTATTCGATCTACAGCGACTATGAGCTCAGTGGCCGGCAGAAGGCCATACTTGTTCTACCTCGTCGCCCCATCGCAAAACGTCTCTTTCTTTGCCTTTTGCGCGCCGCCATATTGCGAGAAGTTGCTACGAACAATGAGTTTCCTTTTATAACTGACGATTCCACAATGGCATGACATACCTCAATTCCCCATTGCCGGACCTGATCAGCGTTCTTCTTGGCTTCTGGCCACGCCAATGGTGTTCCTACAGCTCTGTCTAGGGTCAGCCCTTGTGATTCTTAAACAGTGCTCATGAAAGCCTACAAGAGCCCCATTTCTCTACTTATGGCAGATTCTCTTTCGGACTCTAGGATAATTGCGCCGGCAAAGTCTCCGCACAGTCGCTTTTATTATGCCAGCAGTGATTGGGCTCCTATGAACCTTCTCTTTCCAGCACCAGTGTGCTTTACAGATATCCGAATGCCCAACGGTAATCGAAGATGAGAGGTCCCCTCAAAAAGCAAGAGAGCCTGCCAGGTATCTCAATGGTCTTCCTCCATTTAGACTGCTCACGGTCCTGCGAGGAAACAAGGCGGTACTTCAGTCGCCCGCAATGAATCGAGTCTGAATGGGAACGCTTGATATAAGGCATTACTTTATGTGTTGAGTTGATAAGGTAGTGACGGGTTGATGACCAATTACGGATGTACTGTTGTTGCGGGACAGCCTCCGGTATGACGACTTGTCTTAGCGCATTGAGCTTACTTAGCTCCCGGCATATGCCGGTCAGGGATCAAGGGGCATACATTAGCGTTCTACAACGGTTGTAGCTGTTATGCTAAGCGACCTGATTTCAATATTGCAATGGCAGTCTGAAGATGGAATCGTCTGCACAGATGTACGAGGCAAACATCTCCCTCACTTTGCTACTCTCATCCATAATGTAGTGACGTCAAGTATGGCAATGAGGACATTGACTTGCAGCAGTTGCTGGCTAGCCTGCCTGAGTGATTGCTTCAACGTACTCGAGGGCTTCAGCACTGTATCGCTGCTACCAGCTACCAGCAATTAGGGCAGGATAACCCTCGTATATTCAGGATAATCCTCTGCCCAAGACTCGCGGATTCCTCTTGATTCTGTCCACAACGTTTGATCAGTTCTCCGAGTCCCTGATGCCTAATCGAACCGCAGCTCTACTTGGGAATTCTCGTGGATAATAGATCCGTGTAGGAAGGTAGGACGTAGGATTGTAACACCGTGTCGCCACAAGACGGCATTAGGCCCCTTTTGATACGCCTGTCTCAGCAGTCAACGTCACACATTCATTTCTACAATCATCGTCCTGTATCCTCCCTCATCCATTGTCTCCGCTCCACTAGAGTTGGCGTTTGCTTCAAGCACAACTTGCAAACATACACTCTCATTGCTGGCCGAGCCAACTCAGAGCTACCTGGTTGGTGGTGTCAAGTCTCTGTTGGCCCTGCAGAACCTCATCTCCACGTCAGACCAGCTCCAGATTTTTCAACTATATATCATCAGTAGTGTGCTTTGCAGAGTGGTAGGTCTCCCCTTGAAAGATTATGGCTCTAGATCAAAGTAACTCACAATCTTCTGCAGGCAGTGACCAGGCCCCACCTCGAGACGACCACTGTGAAGATAGTCCACGTCCCCGCCGTCGGCTGTGGACTCCTATTGCACAATTCTTCAAGCAGGGTAAACGAACCGCGCAAGATCAACGCTCTACGACGCGAGACCAACGGGTTCTGGATAACGAAGCTCAGATCATACGAAATTTACAAAGGGTAGGCTTACTCTCGCCTCCGCGACCACGGCAAGATCAACTCCCCACCATACCCGAAGACCCTCGAGCAGGTTGTGGAAATCTTGATACCTTACAACATCCACCACAGCCTTCAGCCACCCGATTCGCAATGCCTACTCAACATCTCCAGCCTCCGGTGCATCAAAAGTCTGCGTCTGCCAACAATCCCAAAAGCAACAGCAGCGCTTCCAATTCTGCCACCCATATGAAATCTGCTTCTATCAATGACGCGGCCAAGTCAACTACCAAAATAATCCCTAGCCCAAAGACTCCACCTGGACAGACCGGTCCCAAAGGTTCCGATGGTTGCCTCTCCCCGTCCAGCCAGGCATGCGAGAGCGCGGACGTGTCACCATCACAAGAGGGCGTGAAGAGATCTGAGCGAAAGGTTTTTCATAGTCCTCCAGGGACTGCTGGATGAATAGTCAATATGGGTTAAAAGGAGGACTGATGTAATAGAGTATGAGTTGTTAGCTGAGTCTGGCTTCGTATACCGTGTTTCGAATGGCATTATCGTGACGATGAAAAAATAGAGTGGATGAAGGGTATAAAATTCTGTAAATTGTTATTCTGGCTTACTTGCTGTTCATCTGTATAGTATTCGATCGACAGACCAATTGCTATTCACAAAATACTCCATAGCCCTTTATCCAAAGATGCATAGCAAAATTCCAATCCACATGATATTGTGAGCAGATCAGTTCCGGATCATCGACCGAAGATACTACTATGACGGCCTACATCCTAGAACAAGCAAACTATCTAAAAATGGCCTAGGGTTCATGTGGGTCTTGTCCCTTCGAATTACCGTTGGATCTATAACTTTCAATTAGAGATTGCTATGAGTACGGTTCGCGCCTCAACGCACAGAAATTTAAAAGAGCTGAAGTGGAACCCAGGTATTGGTAAGCATTCGCCCCTATTTGTTTACAGCACAGTATAGCCTTGGTATATGCAACTCCGCCAGCGCTGCTGATGTTAGAAAGGTGTCCTTACCGCCATACTCGATCTTGACAATACCATACGTGACACTCTCCTATCTTTCATCTTCGCCGAGTCGGCAAACTCTGACGTACGGTTGTCATGGTCGTTAAAGCGAATCAAACAGTCATCACGGAGAAATTCTTACAGTATTCAACGGATCTAGCATGCTATTCGTACCTGATAGTGAAGGGTAAAATAACATACAACAAATTGTGCTATAAAATACGAAAGATTCGAGAAAGCACAGGAGAGTTGCTATGTTGACAGGTGATACAAAAATAACGATAACATGAGATTCGAAAATTTCCCTCAACAGAATCTTCCGAAAACAATTCAAGAGCAGCAACCACCGCATTCACTGGCCTTAGCCGTACCGTACCCAGCAACACCCGCAGAGCCATCTTAACGTGGTCTACGAAACATCTCACTGTCAGCCTCGAAGAGTCTCAGATCGCTGGGCGCTAAGGAGCTTTCTTACCGTTGAGGTGCATACTGCATCTGATGTTGACGTTGAGGCTGATGGTGCACAGATTGATTCTGACGTTGATATTGATGGTGTATGATTTGAGGCTAACGCTGAGGCTGATGGTGCACAGGTGGAGGGTGCTGCGGAGCTTTGTGGATATTAACAAACAGTATAATCCGTTTGATGCGTTATATTGGTCGAAGCCGCAGGACGCTGTTGCTGCAGACCACCGCGCTTTTGCTGCATGGCACCGGCTTTTGCTGTATGCCACTTCGCTTTGTCTTCATGCCACTGGCGTTGCTGTATCGTACTGCGTTGTTGCTGTACCTCATTGCGCTGCTGCTGACGACCGAAACCCATGGAAGATTCAACAATTTCGCTTGGTGGTAATAGCACAAGATGATACGACATAGGCGCCCGATGCAGGATAGGTAACGGGACTGCAGGATCAATACTTAAAACTGGACGGTTAAGGGGAGACTGCGGCCAAAAAAAAATGGGCGAAAAGCGTACTTCTTTTCAGACCACGAAATAATCATGACTGTTCAGCCTCGACTCTTTACCTTGTCTCTGTCCCTTATTCCACAGCTTTGCTCACCTAAATTCGATCCAATCCCAAAAATTCCCTCTGCAGCTGCACAAGAGGTCATTCTCTACCAACACCTATCTCCCAGCTACCATAATTCATTGGAACTCGGATTATGCATGGTATGGGCGGGGTTTTTCAGCGACGACCCTGCATGTAGTTTCCACACCTTACAGTTTGGAAAGCCTGGGAACACAAACGTCTTGTACAGAAAACAAAACAAATAGACCGAGAAGGTTTCTTCAGTCTGCGAGTATGTTGATAAACTAAAACCACTTCTCTCCTATTCGCCCTGGCGTCTGCTTAAACTCGTGTGATTCCCTTACTTTGTGCTAGTGACGTTTACACAAGACATGCGGTTTTAGATCCTGAAGGGAGTGAGATTTGAAGTGTGCTGGAGAATGACTGGAAAGCTTGCTCTTCCTCTTTTCATTCTCCGCCAATTTTGTCTTTGCCCACTAGTATCGTCGCCTGCTTCTCTTCCCTGCAAATCTTCCGACATCTTCAAAATCCCATCTCTAATCTTCCATGTTATTTGTAAAATTTTGTACATCCACTTCCGCTTTTTCTCAGCCGCATCTCTCTTACGCATCTAACGAATATCAAATCTCATAAAGCACCTCTCACACAAAAACCAAGGGCAACTTTCTGCGGCCCCTGTCCCGCAGATTAGCTCGTTGTCCCTGCGGAATAAAGGGCTCGGGTTATTTAGTAACAGATAAAGGGGAGATTCAACGTTTGCATTGCTGAGAAAATAATGTTTAGCAAAGCAGACGAATATAACAGAATGAGACTTGATTAAGGGATCCCCCCCGGGGGAAACCATGGCCGAGAAAACCGGAACACTAAAGAGCCCAGACACAGGCATTCTTATCTGTTAACCTTGAACTTTCCTTCTCATCTCGCCCCTCGACCCAACCTCCATCACATCTTTACCC
>JAABUU010001743.1_pt1 | contig 34494 bp, 41 predicted proteins | sample 5559301 | NCBI WGS metagenome assembly JAABUU01 (sample SAMN10711884, study PRJNA513360) | rock metagenome | isolation source: Antarctica rocks | place: Antarctica: Victoria Land, Richard Nunatak white
ACAAAATTTTGCAGATGCTGTTGCTGTCTGTCTTTTCCACACATCAGATAGATTCTAGTCCAGTTGCAATACGTGCTATTCATGACATGCCTGCTGTTTGCTTTGTTGGCTGGTCCATACATCCAGTAAGCTCACCGCTGTTGCTTTAGCTTCCAGGTCAATGAATGCATTGCTCTTGGCAGCCAGCTCTCCAATGGCTATTCTGCCTCTCTTCTTTATGTACTCTGCAACTGCCTCCATTTCTTGCCTTGAAATGTAGATGTACTGCAAAAGTGCACAATTGTCAGTCACATACATATGCCAGCGTTCACTTGCTGCTAAGCATTCTAGGATGTGTGCAATTGTGGTCTGGCATAAGGCCAGCCAGGCTGCATAGGCTGTACAGCATATCGACAGACATGTGTACAAAGAAAATCACAAGCGTCCAGTGCGTTAATGACTGGATTGAGGCACACTGTGAAATTCAGATTTTAGCTTTGCATAAGACTGACTGTGCAACAGTATTTGCACTTTTCTCGACTATGCCTCATCTGGGTCCCAGGAGGTGACATACAACATGGCACTCAATTCTCATTGTGACATGGGATTGTGCACAATGACAACATGCAATTGAAGCCAGAACAGGTGTCTGCTTACTTTGCCTCTGTCATCCATGACGCCAGAGAGGTGGCCCATCTTCTCCAGGTCTTGCACCCTCCTGATGGCATCCTGCAACCAAATGCATAGCCTCACCACCAGGTCAGCTTCCAGATGTGTGATACTGAGGCTTGCAGAGATGCTGCTGCCTGTAGCTGCACAGCAGCTCCAAACCATTCTGTTGTGTCCACTGTTGCTGTGTCCAAAGTGCTCGATGCCTCAGAGGAGATTTTGACCCAGTGAGTGCCATCAACGCCAGGCAACAGCTGTATTGACGATTTCATATGTGGGTGTGTCCTTTTTGTCTGGACATGCTGGGGTAGCATACCTGAACCCTCAAGCCAAACTCGGCTGCCAGGTCCTCCAGAGCCACAGTCTTGCGCTCCTTGATGAAGTCCACAAAAGCCCCAAGCATGCCCTGTACACGCACACATGCACCACATGTCATCATCATTTGTCCTGCAGCGTGCTTTGTATGTTTATGGCGCAGATAATGCCTACATTGCACACCATGTAAAAGCCTTGGCAGGCATGATTGATGCTACAACTGCAAAGCCTCACTACTGTCTAGAATTTTTGTGTGCTTACAAGTCCCTGTCTGCCATAGCTTGCACCGACTTGCATTGGTCCGCAATTTCTATCACAAGTGGTACGCCTCTCAGCTCTGCAGTGTGAAGCGTGTTGAAGATGTCAAAGCGTTTCACCTGCCCCTCTTGTTCATCGTCTGCTTCTTGCCCCTGCTCCTCCACACTGATCTGGCCCATCCACTCTGCGGCCTCAGCCTCCTGTTTGGCATACCGAGCTGCAGCTGCTCTTGCCAGCTCTGCTTCCTGAGCAGCTTCTGCAGCTTCCCTCTCTGCATCTTTCTTCCTCCTTCGCTCCTCGTATGCCTAAAAAGCACACAGCGTATGGCCAATGATCTGGAATGTGCATGCATACATGTTTGCAGGCATGCATCTGAGATGCATTATGGGGTGAGCTTGAAGGCACAGCACAGCGTATGCAGTGTCAGGTAGAAAATGCATGGCTTACTCCTATCAAGCTGAAGGTCTCGGGTTGAGCAAAGAGTACAGCATCAGGCAGCTACAGCAATGCTTGAAATGTACTTTAACGACTGTTTGCAAACCAGAGATGAGGTTTTCTTGAAAAACAGCTGATGTCTCACTCCAAGGGGTGTCATCTGACTCTATTGACAACAGCAGCTGCCCAATAGGTACATAGGAACCACTGTTGAGCAAACAAAGCAGGCGACAACCGTGTGATGTTAAGACTTACCGAGCGTGCTGTTTTGGCTACTTGAGGAATCTGCTGCCTGAGTTGCTCAGCATTGTCCTCACCCTACGTCAAGCATGCAACTTAGTCAGTCAGCTTTACCTGTACGCAAAGCAAAACTACGCTATATTGATGACTAGAGCCTGCTGCTCCCTCATGCAATGCCAAGGGTGCAATGAGTGGAGGGTGTGACACCTCGGATGCTGACTCCTGTTCAGCAGCAGCCTCTTGCTGCTGCTGCTGTTGCTGAGCAGCTGCAGCAGCCCTTTGCCTGCGCCTGATACCAGCCTGTACTCTATTCACTGGCCTGGCACGCTGCCCTTCTTCCCCGGCTGGTACCTGCAAAAGAGTTTGCAACTTGCTGCAGCATGTATCAGCCAATTGTGGAAGCTCGCTATGCTGAAGCTCATGCCTGTCTTGCTATTGGTGTGTCTACAGATGCCTCCTGTTCCCCTTTTCGCATAACGTATACCACTGCCGCTCCTACTACCGCTACAAGAGCTAAAAGGCCGAGCAGTGCGATGTAAGGCACTGCGCCTTCGACAGCCATTTTGCCAGCTCGACAGCACTGCGGCTTGCGAAGTCGCGCGGGGATTTGACCTAACAAGCTCGTGGCACGCCCAGCAGCTGGCGACAACAGAGCCAGACATGCAACGACAGGCTCACGGCAAGGAGAAGCACGACAGACTGTGATTAGTGTGCGGTGTGGACAAAGTCAAAGCGACAGCTCTTTTTTGCAACAGTCGGAAGAAGAGGGAGGCGTTGGAGGTCAACGGAGTAATCGACTACACAGGCTAGGCTTGCGGAGCGCTGGGCCTTGGGCCAGGCTGTTCCTAATAGCTGCTTTCTGTTCAAGCTTGGGTTTTGTACGCATCGGCAGCAATCAGCGGAACAAACAGCCTGTCCCTTCAGAGGTGAGTGCGGACAGCCACACAGGCTGCGCAAAATAGTGCATGGTGCGGCGTCAAGCTTTCCTGTTACACGCAATGACAATCTAGATACGGCAAGCAGCGATGCTGCCCCTCGCGTCATCACCGACATTTTTCGATGCCTTCCGATGCTTGATCGAGAAGATGCATAGCGCAGTGTTAAGCTGACAGTCACACTTGTACCGCAGATCCTGGAGGATTAGCTCCTCCTGCAAACTTTGACGGCCTTTGGCTCTTGGACATAGACATATGTCTGCGGCTGCGTCGAGCAGGAATCTAGGTGCCAGGCTGTGGAGCAGCTATAATCGCCAGCTGGACGCACGTCCCCTCGTCACAAAGAGCTTCACTTCATTCTTTGGTTTCATTGTGGGAGATGGTGTTGCCCAAGTAGCTTCTGGAGAAAAGTACGATTACTGGCGCACTGCACGCTTTGCAACCTATGGAATTTTGGTTCACGGACCCCTGAGCCATGTATGGTATGGCATACTGGACAAGAATGTCATGCCAAGAACACCCAAAAGGTGCGGGAGACTATGTTCCAGTGTATGAGAGTCTGCAGACTTGTCTCTGGAATTACATCATGCTTTCCTTTAACCTTTCCTGACAGTAGAAATTGAAATGCAGCCCAGCAGCTGTTGTCACCAAGATGGCGCTTGATCAGCTATTGCTGTCCCCCATTGGCATCTGTCTCTTCTACAGCATTATCAAAACCATGGAAGGTCGGCTCCTGTTCCACTATCCGTTACATGCATACTCTGCTGCTTATGCCCATTTGATGTACAGAGTACACCACCTGCTATATACCTTGCTGTATACTTCAGCCTGTTGCTTTGCAGGGCAGCCAGATAAAATCACACAGACGTTGAAGGACAAGTTCTGGCCTACACTGCTGGCAGGTTATGCTGTGTGGCCCTTGGCACATGTCATCAACTTTCGATTCATCCCCAACTCACAGAGAGTCCTATACATCAATGCTGTGAATGTAAGCTTCCTCATCTACCACAATGCCATGTACAGTTGCACTCTTGTGAGACAGCTCCTGTGTCTTAGCGCGCTGGAGATACCTCACTCGGACTGTGATACTGTCCTACTGCTTGTCTTGAGCATACCTCAGTTGCAGATGGTATAGACAGGTTGACTTGCAGTCTCTTGCTGCATTCTGCAGCCTCTGTCAGGGGCTTCGTGTGCTTCAGGTGTGCTGGAATGTCTTCCTGTGTAAGCTTGCAAGCTCTGGGCCGCCAGATGAGAGCAGGATCAAGGCAGCTAGCAGGCAGCAGTCAGGCGGCAAAGAGCTGAAAGCAGAAGTGTAGAGGCTACTGACCGCATTGCTTTGTTGTTGCTGGCAAAGTGATTACAGGCTGACATTCTACTGGATCTTGTGGGGATGATGTGATAGTTTGTCTCTCATAACAATGTGTGGTGGGGTTGTCTTCTGGCTGTGTTGCTTCCGTTGATGATTTTGTAGTTTCCTGTGCCTAAGTGTTCTTGTGGCATTCATTTATGGTGTGGTGACATTTTGTTACAGATGATGTTCACAGATCGCCTTGTGCATGTACATGTGTGGTTTGGGCATGCACTGTTTGCACAGCCACCGACCTTCAAACTGTAACAGCAGCCATGCTACATCTATTCTCAGCCAGCTCAGGACTGCAAATTTTATCTGTATTTGGGAGCATTGGGTGAGTCATTCAGGCTAGCAGATGCCAACCACAGCTGCGCATGCTTAGTCCACACTCTGATACAGCACATGAAAGACAACTGTTGTTGCCCTGCATGCAGCTTTTGCTGACAGCAGTCCACGCCTCAATGACTCGAAATCACAGACCAAACTAAGTTTGCGTTTTGGGCGGTCCGATTTGTCGTGTCCTCAATTATAGTTGCAGCTCAGAAGGAGTACTGTGCTGCGACATCATTGCATTTATAAATTAGCTAGTTAGCTAATGCTATAGGACATGTTGTAATCAGCTAGTCACCACTATGTAAGCTGGTGAGAGCCATCAGGATGTTACACGCATAGCAAGATATACGCTAAAGTGCTCAAGCTTCTGCAGCAATGGTGGGCTGGAAGGCATTGAGGTGGGCATGAGCCACACCTCTAGCCAGAGCCAGTCTGACACTCATGACCTCATGCTGCTGATGCTGGTGATGGCTGTCCTTTGATACCCATACTGCAGCTTCCTGCGTGCGATCATGTATGTTATCTTGCAGTGGCACGTGTAGTTGCTGCAAATGACAAAGGCAATGAACATGTTATGGTTCGCCTGCATTATCTCATGCAAATCTATGCATGTGAACAGAGACAGAACAAGTACGCATGCGTGCCGCAGCACACAGTGTGTAGAGCATGGACTTTGAGCTCTGCACAACACAAATGTGAGAAACCATGCACCAGCAAGGCTGCAACCACTCAAGTGTCCTTACTGTTGCTGATCAAGATAAGTCGCCTGACAGCTGGTGAGACACAGCCATGTGTATTTCCAGGCTGGGCACTGGAAAGTGAGCGAGACAGCTACGTCAACAATTGTAAGTATGAAACAATGAGCGCAAGAGCTATAACAGCAGTTTTATGATCAGAGGGCAGCGAGCTTGGCAGTGTGTGACTGACCTGGAGTCGGGTGAGCAGGAGCTGAGTGTCCTTGTGGCTGAAGACAGGCGGGTGAGAAGCTTCAATGACAGGGATGACGTGGAACAGAAGGTGCAGCCACATGCGCTGGGGAGCAGCCTTGCGTCCCACAAGCACCATCACCATATCACGGACAGGTGCAGCTGCTGACTGTACCTGCAGTGTGCATGTGATATGCAGGTGTCAGGAATACATTGAGGATTTTTTAATGAGATGCTGGCATGTCCTGATGGCATCTGGCAGGTCCACATGAAAGCAAGCTTTGTCTCCAGTAGACGCACCTGCCTGATGCTTCACCCTGTTGAGGCAGCCTGAACACAGTTTACCTGCCAACACCCAACAGTCAACACTATGTGCACAGCAGATAGAGATTTGTTAAGGCCCCCTGCAAGTCATAGGCATGTCACCATGAAAAGTGCAAATAGTAAGCTGCATTATATTATTGAACTGCCATCAGCAACACAATTGCGCATCCTGTCCAGCATCAGGTGCAGAAGCAGCTGCCCGGACAATTTGCCTGTAGCCTGCAGACAATTTGCCTGTACACTGCAGCCGATGCCAGGTAAAGATTGAAAGCGACGCAATCTGAATCAGCCCTACTGCAAAAACAAGCTTGAGGAGTGGCCGCAAGCTGCTGATTGCAAGCTTTCCTTTGCACACTAACTGGCGGGCTCAAATCAAGAGAGTCAATGCTTGTGATGCTACATGTACAAGGCTGGGTAGGTCAGGCAAACCTGTCTGTGATCTTTGGCTTCTGCCACACATGTCAGAGCCTTTTGCAGCTTCAAGAAGCCCTGCAGAAAGCCTAGGCTTGCTCTGTGCTGCACACAACTGCCAGCCGAGTGCTGCTGCTGGGGCTGCAGGGGTGCTGCTGTGTTGGCAGGCGCCTCCCCAGGTGCCAGGCTATTCAGCAGCCCTTCCAGCTTTTCTAGGGCTGGAATTGGCTGAAACCCTGCATTTGTGACAGCAGCCTTCCATATGCAGCAGATGGTTTACTGCTGTGACAGACAGTAGCCAACAGACTATGTCCAATGGACATCTGGGAGCTACTTGTTTCGGTGAATGCTCCTAAGTTATCATAAGTGCGCAATGACAAGGCAGGGAAATCAGTAAACTCAACAACATCAGCAAGGTATGCCAAGGCAGTGGGATTTGTACCGGCGGATGTATCAGCAAGCATGTCTTCAATCTGGCGCACTAGGGGAGCGGCTGCTTCCGAAGCTCTTGAGTCGTCATGCCCTGCATGTGACACCCACACTGCTTGCCCGACACACCAAAAGCTCATACAAAGGGAACAGCAGCAAATTGAGAGCGGGAACATCCACATGTCTAGAGGGACGCACAGCAATGCAGTTCGCCAACAACTGGTTCCTGAGCAATTAGGCCGCTCCTTGCATGAATCAGCAGCTCTTGGGACGCACGTGCCTCACAGTGAGACGCCTCTTGAGGCACAGCTAAGATGCTGGGTGATGCATGCAATGACTCACCTCTGATGAACCAAGAGATGGCTGCAGCAGTTCTGCCAGCTTGCCAGTGGTGAACACCCATCTGTCTGCAGACGCCCACCGCCACCTGGGGTAGGCCATACAGCTGGCACTCATGCAGAACTTGGTTAGCTAACCTGCTGTCGCCCTGCAAGACACAAGCATGCCGTCACTGTACTCATAGAGTGTGATGCTGGGAATCACGACCGTAATTGAGTCATGCTTAACTGTTGCCGTGTGCAGTGTACTTGTCAGGACAGAGCTGCCTTGCTGTCAATGTGGCTGCATCAAAGCTCAAACAGAAAGCGTATGTTCATGATGCCTGTGGTTGCAAGCGGATAGGCCAGCTTTAGACTGCTTTTTGAACATGCATTGTCACTGAATTACCTGTGTGAGTGGCATCTGACTCAGCAATTGCTCCATGGCTTCAGCACCATGGCACGGACACCAGGGCAGGTAGGCAGCAGCCACATGCCAGGTGGTGGGGTAGGGCATCAAGCTGTGGGCATACGCTAGGATTAGCTTCTCTGTCAGGTCACCACCATCATGTTCAAGGGTGGTCTGTAAAGCTGATTTCCCTGCATTGCACCCAGCATGATGACATCCCAAAAGTGCCAGGATTTGCATGTGCTGAAATCGATGTCAGGCAGTGGTAGGTCACGGATGTATGACCAGGGCATGTGAGCAACATGTGGGCAAGGCATGCAAAGGGCTTGGCCTGAGGCAGAATTTGACTGCCCGCTCAAAATGTCTTCAAGTACTGCAAACAAGTCACTGTTGGAAGGGCTACCTTCCGCCCCTCAGCCAAAGGGGGCAAGCAGGGCACTTGCCTGCACAGGTTTCAGGTGGGCAGCTAAACGTTGGGTATCCACACACTGACACATGACATTTGTGCTGCAAACCCTTGACAACATGAATCAACCATATCAAGAAGGTTGGCGGGTCGCCAAGCATGAACAGAAGCGCAGTGGTATGGCAAGAAGCATAAGTGAGTGACCTTGTGGAGCAGCAGTGAGGATGTCCGGCATGTGAGCCTTGAACCACAGGCTCAGCTGACTGCCTGCTGCCAGCACTTTGGGCGTGTCCAACTCTGCTGCCCCCTGCACACCAATATTCCAGATTCTGACTGCGTTTTTAGTCTGGGTACAGGGTCTCATTGGTACATGAGTCTTGTGATATAACAACTGCAATTGCTTCCAGACAAATTGTCACTGACATAAGAAGTCACTGTGCACACAATTCAGTTTGCACTGATGATGAACAATATCCTGGAGATATCGACAGGGTCTGAGATGAGGAGCACTGAAACCAGAAACAGGCAGGTAATCCTATGTGCTGACATGCAAAATAGTCATTGCGTTACTAGCACAGGCCCACAGTCGTTGTCTGTGATATCCAATTTCCTGCCACTTTTTTACAGGGGCCTCTGGTGCAAAACCACAATTGCCAACATTATACCACGTGTCAACACCCCAACAGGTTACTGTAACAATCAGGCTGGCTGTAGGCAGCTGCTCCTGACTAAGACGGTACACATCGGTTGGCCTTTTTGCAGTCCGTCTGGTTGTCCAACCACTGAGTGAGTATTACACAGCACCGCATATTGCAGCACAGCACAGCACAGCACAGCACAGCACAGCACAGCAGGACACAGTGTAGCACAGCAGGATACAGTGCAGTCAAGCACAGCGCACAGCAGAACAGTTCGAAACCGCATTGCAATAAATGACAGCAGGTGCAGAGATGACAAACCGGCAGCAGCTCCTCCATGAGTGTGAGGTAATGGCCAGCAGGTGAAGGGGAAGCTGGTGACAGCCTGCGGTTCAAACAGTGTGTGATTATGGGGCCCACATTGTGGCGCGTGCCAGCCTTGGCTGGCAAGCCGTACATCAGCATTCCCATCAGCAGCTCCAGCCAGGAGGCTGCAATGTTGTCAATTTCGTCTCTGTTGCCTGTGGATCAGAGCACTTATCAATACAAAACTTACTTTTTGTGTTGAATCAAGTCTTGCATTGATACACATCATGGTGAAAGCTGTCAGCCTCATTGGAAACCGCATGATGTCGAGCAGACATGGTGAGCCATGATGGGAGGACAACATTCGATATGTTATGACAATATAGGCTTGAAAGCATGCACAAGTAATATTCCCATATGCAGTTTTGATCCAAGCAAACAGTTACACACTGTGTCATCAGGAAAGTCAAACAGACGACCTTTTCAATACTCGTGAAGCCTGAATCATAGCATAACACTGATGGGAACATACAAGTGTTTGATCCAAAAAAACAATTGTGACACGCCACTCAACCTGGCCACAAACAGGTGGCAACTTGCACAGGCCATATACCTGACATGATGCTGAGGGTAATGCGTAGACCTTGGGCAGTATCTGGGGCCGTTATTTGGCAGTCATCCCACCAATGTGGGCTGTCCAGCAGCCGCAAACAGTCTGCCTTCCATGTATCCCTGCAGCACACCAACCATGTCAGCTAGCAACCAGACTTATCCACGCAACAAGTGTTTCTTGCCACAAACACTTTGCACTGCGCCTGACATAACTTTTGTGGAGAGGTACACAAACGAAGACAAATGAAGAGGTGAGCAAATCGAAGGCAAAGTGTGCATCAGAAGCTTTTGCTATCAGGGCAACTGGCAACGCATGAGTGGCCCACATGAGGGGGGCCTGCCCTTGGGTAAGATGAAAGACTTTGCCCTCTCAAAGTACATTAGAGTACTGCAGACAGGCCATTGTCGGGAGGCTGCTTGGTCTAACCTTTGGCTGAATGAGGGCAGGGCAGTAGCCTGGACAGGTTTCAGGAAGGTTTTCAAATCTTGTTCAGTATGACAAAAACCACAGGCCGCGTAAAGACAAACAAACAGCAGCTGTTGTTGGCATTGTACGTGCAGGCCCTCAAAGAGGGGTTTGAGCTGAAACACACGGCAGCTGACGGGTATGGCAAGGTCTAAGCAACATACCTAGCATCTGCATAGTCCGGAAAGGATAGGAAGGTGCCTGTGGCAGTGTGCTGGCCTGAGAGGGGCTGCACTTGAGGCAGGCGCCTCAGCAGTGCGTCAGTTTGCGCCAGCAAGTGACTTGATGCATTCTGCAGAGACAAACACAAAAGAGGTGAGCCACTGGATATACGCCACATTGATTCAATACAGCCAGATACCAGGTGGAAGGGAGGCATTTGCCTCTAAGCATTGATGGCTGGTCATGCAGGATTGGCTGTGCAGGCTTTGAACCACAATAGAAAACGGCAGGATGCCATCTGGGTCTGGAAAAGTATGCAGAGCAATGATTGCAAAAGGTGTGTCCTGGACATGCAACTGCGCCAACAGTACAAGCCTCCTGACTAGCTGGCATAACTCCAGACATGAAACAGATGCCAGACAGAAAAGACATGTGGGCAGGGTTGGGGCAGACACTTCAGAAGCCATTGGCTGTACAGCAAGTATCTCGCCAAGAGTGAGTGCTTTAGAAGAGATTCAATGCACTAAAACGCTTCTGGACGGACAAGACAGTATGGACACATGGGCAGCAGACACAGAAGCTGTGGCACCTCTGCTTGCATGGAATGGCGGTCTTCTGTAGATTGGGTGTCTGAGTGCACATACAGCAGATCCCTGGCATCGTCTGTCCACCCAATCAGAACCAGCCGCTGTATCACTTGCCAGTACCTGCAACAGCAGTATGACGGTAGAAGAGGTCTAGTCAGAGTGATGACATGCTGAGCAGAGAGGGGTTCAAGACAGGGGAGGAGGGGCCTTTTTGACCTGGGGTCTGTAGCTCATGCCTGTGGCGAAAGTGAGGGGCTTTCGCATGTCAGCAGGGACGTCAGTGACGCACATGCATTTGTGTTTGCATGCAGCTTGCGTGGCTTACCCTGGAAGGGTTTGTGCAGCGGCTTGATCTTCCTCGATGCCTTCACACAGCTCAGCAAAGGCCTCGTAGACGCTGCCCTCTGGCGCACGCAACAACAAGTTGTGTCTTTTCATCCACATCACCAAATCCTGCAGTGAATGACACACAGAAGGCTGTGCCATGTGGCAACCTTGACAACATGCTAGCTGGATCAGCACGGCGCTGGGCTCTGCAGTGGAGTGTTCAAGGCAGTTGGTGAGGCTCAAGCAAATGCAAGCAAGCAAGCAAGGCACAGCATGCCTTTTGGACATTATCACGTGGTTAGCAACAACAAAACATATGTTTGAACACCAGAATGTACAAAGCCTACAAGCTCAGCCAGCAATGTATGGGAATTAGAGATGCTGGCCGCCATGTCTGATCTTGGATCTTGTTTAGGCCCCATTTTGGTCTAATGCTGGTCAGACAAGCATCACTGTTTGCCAATGGTTCAGGCTTCAGGAATGCAAGGGACTGACGGCGCAGCACATGATTGGCCATTTGCTCTGACTTTTTGATGCTTGATGCAATCCCTTCCACTGCAAGGTTTTGGTACAAAGGCGGTTCAGGTTAGAGTGCAACTTTACCTGTGTTGCAGATCCCTCAAAGCGAAGGGCAAAGAGGTAGAAAAGCTGCAGCAGCTCCCATGCACAGCAGTCTTCCTTTACTGCTTGCTGGCCATGGTCTGTACTTGCAGGCCTGAACTCATGAAAATGGACTGCATGATTTGAGGGTAAGTAGCCAGGCATCAAAGAGCGTGCAAAGGGCTTGAGCAACACACAGCCTCTGCTTTGTTGCACAGCAAAGACGGTCTGCAGGGACAGACGTGGTCACAATTCAACATGGGACTTGGCCTGCCAGAGCGGTCCAGGCATCATTGCACCTCATGAAACATCTTCCATTATGCTTGTTGATCTGGTCAGTGTCATAGTTTGAGTACTCAATAACGATGTGGCTGGAAATGCCTCACCTGCTGCATGCTGCCAGCAAAACTGATGCAACTTCTTGGCTGTACTCGATAATGCTTTGCAGTCGTGCTGCTTTGTCTTGCTCTGCAAGAATTGAGAGAGGAGTCTTGTTTACCAGCTCAAGGTGTGGCCAGGCAAAAGAGCAAGTCTCACCTGACATCGCCTGTGTGTGTAATGCTCTGTGAAGCTTCATAGTGTCATAAGCAACTTGTCTCTGAGCAGAAGAAGGCTCATCCCTGCGGGAACATCTTACTGCTGACGGTACTCCAGACATGCGCACTGATGCTCAAGCCATTACCGACCATTGCGCGGCCCCAAATGTGCATTCAGCTGATTGAGTGGGCCCTGAAGTTTCTGCCAGCAAAAGCTCTCTGCCAAGGCCCCATCGGAAGTCAAGCTGACCACCGGGACGGCAAGCGAAGTAAGTTATGCCAGCGGCGACTTCTGACGCCATCAAAGCGTCAGCACTGGTGCTTTTTTTCGCTCAGGCAGAACAAAATGCTTGCCGAAAGCTCAACCACGTGCATGCATGAAGGTGACCAGCAGTCAGCAAGCCGCGCCTAGATAGTCTGACGCGGCGCACTTGTGCCACGAAAGATCTTTGCTGCAGGCCTGTGCGCGCCTGTAATCTTTGATGCTGTCACAACAGCAGCAGCTTGTATACAAGCTTGGCGGACTGCTGTTGTTTTTCATTTGCTCTGAAACCACTTAGACCATCAACGGGGAAGTCTCTTGCATTACCATCACTTTGGCTATGATTGCTACAGGCACTACCGTAAGAGGGTCTGCCTTCGGTGCAGCATGCACAGTGAACTCCCGGTTTTGCCACAGCTTCCTTGAGATTAGCCTGGGTCCTAAGGTCCCAGGCCTAAAAAACGGTTGCAACATATATGTATGTGTACGCCCTGCAACGGGATTGTGTCGGAGGTGTACACTGCTACTCTGCACGGCATGCAAACATCGTTGTCTTGCAACTCAAATGGTACTCAAGCTGGAGTGCTTCCTGTCGTGGGTTGATGAGTGGTATGCGCTATCCATATGGCCACTGGCACACGTCCATGTCGTGCATCCTGGGCAATGTTTGTAGCTGTACGGCTACACAGGTGCACATCGTTACACAGCTGCAGACGGCCAAGATGTCCATGCTGGTATGGTACATCAGCACAGATCACACATCCTGCGTTGATTCACTACTTTTGCGCTGAGGAACAGATTACTGCTGCATTGTTGCTTGCACAAATCGTTGTAACTAATCTTGTTTCCAAATCCAAGGCTGACATGATTATAGCAATGGTTGTAGCAAGGATTGTAGCAATGATTGTAGCACTGATTATAGCAATGATTATCAACTATACTTTCCGATAGCCAAGTGTATGATGAAAACAGTCTTGCATCAGATGAATGTCCAGATGAATAAAGTTTGGCAGCTTTGCATGCTGTATCTAACTGTTCAGAGTTGTACAAACACATATGTTGATGATGCTGTATATTGATGACCACTCCTAGTGAATTTACCTGAAAGGGCAGCACAAACTGAGCAACATGTGAATGCTGAAGACCTCGGTTGTAATGGTAATCAGATCAAAAGGCTCGGCTGCGGAGATGAACACAACGCATAGGAACACAGACTAACATCAAGAACAGCCCAGATCTCCTGAAAGTCTAGTGACCAACACAGCCAGCAAATCTTAGATTATATGCTGCAGCAGTCATCAAGCATCTTACTCACTGGAGCATGATGCCCCATTGCATTAATGCAGGGCTTTGAACACCTCAACTATGCTGATGCCGCCGTGTTTGAATTACATTATTTCACCTGTACTTACACTTAGTCTTGCTAACTACAGTACACCTCTGCTTTCCCGTCAAGGACTATGACGCTCAATCTGTTATAAGTTCAGTATGGTGATTGTCGGCGGCGTGTACTGTCCTTCCTTGAAACAGAGCTGTTAGCTCGCTGGCTGGGTTTATGGACCGCTGGCTTCTGCTCGCCACCAGCCGAGGGCTGAACAGACCACTGGACCAGCCGAGCATCCTCTCCGCCACTGACTAGAGCACCAGTGTCAGACCAAAGTACTGATCGGACTACCTGCAAAAGTGCATATGCATTTGTAACACCTCAGCAGAATTTAGCCAGAACGATTGCTTGGAGGGATCAGTTGCCTCTGCAGTGATGTGTGTATGCTACAACTTGCCAAGAAACACACAAGTGTGTGAAGACCACGGCTTGACATGTCATGATGGCGTGTCCTTATGTGACCCTGGCTGAAGACAATTGAGGTGGACGCTTTGCATGTAAGTTTGAGCACTGAGTGGTGGCAGAGATAGGCTTGCTTGGGATGGAAGCGCTCAGCCAAGACACGTGCATGAGAATCTTCTGTCTAGTTGGTCAATGCTGATGTCATGTCAGATGAATACAAGCCTTGCAAGCAGCAGCAGCAGCTTTGCCTTCAATGCAGCACTTACAGAGTCATGTGCGCGAGATAGAAGCGCTCTGGGGCCCCCAAAGCTACAAACACCCCCAGGGCTTGAGGGCTCTACCACAGGGAAGCACCCAACAGCCCCTTGATTGTTTCCAGCCAGCAGCATTAGCTGATTGCTGGTGGAGGTATATGCACAGCTGATGAGGTAATCCAGGGCAGGGCCCAATGGGTCTGCCCCAGGTGTGAGACCGGCAGCTTGTGTGAGACTTGCTCTGGTGTTCCTGTCCTCTCCTAGCATACCCTGACCGCCTGCCCAATGCACAACAATGATACTCAGACAAAGCAGCAGGCGTAGCTTGATACAAGCAAAGGCCGACTGATGGAGGCTGTGACAACGCTCATACCAGTAAACAGCAGACTTCTATAGAGCCTTTTATTTAGCCAGTCTGACCAGCTGCCAAGAGCCCGCTAGACATGAGGGTGGGCGTGAATGGGTGTGCACAGGTACGGTGCAAGAAGAGAGGCAACGGCATGTGCTGACCTGAGGATTCTTCATCACATGCTGCCACCCACTCCCATAGGTGCAAAGTCTCTGTATGACTGAGACACCATAGCTTCTCAGACTGCAACCCATACAGCCCAATGCGGCTAACTGAGTTGTCAATGTTGAGTGCGGCCTGCAGGTAGCAACACGCATCCTGTTGTGTTTCTATGCAAACAATGCAGCACAATCGTATGTGTAGTACATTTGTCCTGCCAGGCACGGTCAATAAGCGGCTGCTCAGTACCAACGCAATACCATACAATGCTTGTCATATGCGCCCAAGCAGGTGCCTCTGAGTTGCTGCAACAGCAAGTCGTCACAGTGACAGCATCACTACGTGCAACAATTGTACCCCGGCATGCTAACATTGAAAGCACTCATGAAGTACATAGGCTCCTATGCGTGCAGAAACGGGCAGCCAGCTTACCAGAAAGCCGTCATCCTCATCAAACCCATTGGCAACATCAAAAACGCTGATGAGCCCATCTACTGAGCCGCTAAGGAGGCGACTCTGGCAGAATTTGACCTGTAAAAATTCACCAATACTCCAGCACTTCTTGTAATGCTCATTGTAATGCCAAGTGCTCAAGCAATGCACACGGTCATGTTGCAAATCCAAACAATGAGATTGTGACAACTGACCAGCACATGAGCATGGTTCCTTGCTGTGACAAGTATCAGGTTGTATTGGGTGCTTAAGATGGCAAACCTGAGTCACATCCTCTGCATGGGTATCAGTGAAAGCCCCACACTGCTTGCCAGTGCGCCTATCCCAAAATATGATCTGACCATCGACCCAGCAACCAAGTGATGCCCTGACAAGCTGAAGCTCCATAGCTTGCTATGTCCTGCAGAGAAGCTGCAGAAACAGACAGCCTTCAGGTCCCGGCACAGCTTATGTACGCAAACATAGCAAGTAGAACACGGCAGACCTCTCTGCTTGCTGCCCTGTTCTGCTGTCCCAGCCTCTGACAGTTCCGTCAGCTGAGCTGGAATACAGTGCGTGAGGTGCCTCAACCCCAGCAAAAGATACTTCGCTAACAGTATCTGTGTGGCCACTCAGCTCGCCAACATAGGCGATGCCACCTGAGCCTCTGGCTGTGTATAGCTTGATTGTGTTGTTGCTCAGCGACACCGCCAGGCTTGTCAGGTCTGCACTGGCCGCGACGTCGAAGACATAGCACTGATCGCGGCTGTCGAAGTCTGTCTTGACTATATTCACGGCATTTAGCCCAGCACACGGAGTGTAGGAGCCTGTGGATTGGACAGCAGTAGGCTGCTGCAATCGCCGAGCCAATTCTTGGTCCGCTGTCTCCTCCTGCTGGTTGTCAAACGTATTGTGCATGAAGATTTTGATGTCGGCAAACTGAATGCCTCAAGTCCCAGCGCAAGCGACTGCAACTCACTGAAGAGTAGGTCGTGACAGTGTCATCAGCCAGCCAACAGTGATCGGCAAGTGTCTCATAACGACGACTATTCCCCATGATGGAGCCGTTTCGTCTTCGGGTCACTTGACACTGCCCTAGACTCCTAAACCCTAAGCCCCATCATGGGCAATTGCGGGCAAACGCCCCTCCGACGCAGCTCCATGGGCAGCTACCAGTCTCAGCGATAGGTGTCCAAGGACCGTTGCGTGAAGCTGACAGGCCAAGCATTGTGGTTGTAGTTGCCAGCTCACTAGGATTTTGGTGTTTGTCGCAGGCTCAACGCTAAACAGAGCAGCATTTATACCTCCTCTGTAGCTAGCTTTCTGCATCGCAGCTCAACAGTAATAATAGCGCCAAGTCAGCGCTAGGTCAACATGGCCCCTGCCCCGGCTAACATGCTATTGGCGGTTCACTGCAAGAAAGGGGACCATCTGGATTTGAAAGACCCAATATGGTCATACATCTGTGCAACCTATTCTGATCAGCAGGCACACGATGCTGCAGACGATCTTGCTGCAGTACAACAGCTACGAAATGATGTGGTGGGCCTGACAGGATCTTTGCCAGACTTGCGTGATACGCTATCTAGGTAAGCCTATTGCACCGTTGTTGCTATGCTTCCATGCATACTTCTCTTCTAGCCTCATGCGGATTACCATGACTGTCCAGGTACTACAAGGCTTTGACTGTCATGGAAACCAGGTTCCCTATCAGCAAAGACAGATCACATGTCATGATCTCGTTCACATGGTATGATGCCTTTCGTGCTTCAAAGCGCACAGAGCAATACAGCATTCATTTTGAGAAGGCTGCAATCATGTTTAATCTTGGAGCTGTGCTGACACAACAAGCTCTGGCATGCGATCGCACGCAAGATCAGGGCATGAAGGATGCGGCCAAAAAGTTTCAGGTATGCACACTAGCATTAGCTGCTGTTGCTTCATAGCATTTGTGCCATTGTGTCCTATCAGCTCAGAGTCGTACCTGAACACAGCTGTGTGTGAACTCATTGGAGTGATGGCTTACAGAGATACTCAAGCTGAACACGTGCACATCACTGAGTTCATACCACTCTGTGTACAACATACAGTTCATACAATTTTGCATTGTAAGACACAACTTACTACCTTTGCATCGCGCTTACCTGAGTTCAGTTCTCTGTAGCGGCAGGCACAGTACAACACTGGCCTGCATGCTTAGCAAGCCATGCCGTTGCTTGGTAATGCAGGAGGCGGCAGGGGCTTTTGCTCATCTGCGTGATGTGGCAGCTTTGCGTGTGGAGCAGCCCCGGCCAGTCGACATCTCCCCAGAGTGTGCTAGCATGCTAGAGCGGCTGTGCTTGGCTCAAGCCCAGGAGTGCGTCTTTGAGAAGGCACGAGCTGACAAGAAGTCCTCTGCCCTTCTTGCCAGGTACATCTGTACAAACCGGTGACTGCTATGAAGTCTTCCAGGATGTCATCAAGCTTGACTTGAACCTCCTTGTTAGTGATTCTTTGCATCACGCGTGTTATGGCGGTCAGGCTATTATTGTGCTCAGACTGCCAGGCCTCAAGGAAGCAAATTTGCAGCTGATCATGCACCACAGGCACAACTGAGCCTCAACATCACAGTTCCAAGGGGTCGCCACAGAGGGCAGCAACAGCAAGGCAGAACTACACAGCTCATGCTACACTTCCAGCATACCACATGGCGTTGTTAGTAACACTCTGAGCTGCATCATCCAGTACAATCTATGCATTGGCCAAGTTTACTTGGCTGGTGCAGGCTGACCAAGCAGGTGTCTGCATTCTACTCTGAGGTGTTGCGCCTGCTGAACAGCCCCCCTCTGAACCAGCACTTTGACAAGTCATGGACAGCCCATGTGCAAGTGAAGGAGACACTGTATGATGTGGAGTCCCAGCTGCAGCAGGCAGCACAGCTCCACAAGGATGATGATATTGCCCCTGAGATTGCTCGACTCAAGGTGAGCAGTACTGCTGTGGCACACAGCAAAAAGATGCCTTGCAAGCTGCGTGCCATTTGTCTTGTAGGGATGAGGCGTGCCATTGGTCAAACAGATGCCTTGCAACCTGCGTGCTGCTTGTCTTATAGAGATGAGGTGTGCATGTGAGTGTCATCAGCAATTCATTCAGCGACGCGTTTGCTGCACAGCAATATCGACACTTTTCACGCCTCGCCTCGGCAGGCTCAGGCACGGACATGCTGTTGCTGCACGATACTTTCTTTGTCTGCATCATGTGATGCGGCACAGTCTGTGACGTCAAACTTACCTTTCAAGGTGTCATCTGCCTTGAGACATAATGTGGCTTTGAATGTAAACTTACAGGAAGCACACAAGTCCCTAATTTTGGTCAAGGGGCAGACCAAGAACTGTGGCAAAGAGCTGGTAGACAACATCAAGTACGATGAGGAGGTATTCATCCTGTGTCCAATGTTAAAGGAAAGAACCCATATGGTGCTAGTAAAGACAAACAGCAATGCGTTAGATTACTGCTTTTGCACTTACTATTGTCACGCTTCAAATGCATTATTCTGTGTCAAACTCTCCAGCATCAGCCAACACAAAGTGGCAGGAATCTGTTCTAACTCTGGCAGTGACTGACGGTGCTGCACCTTTCTTTTGGCACAGCAGTTTATTGTCAGCATGCTTTGTACTGTTGATATGCTTTTTATTGTTGCCCTGCTGAGTGTGTCACCAATCATATGCGAAGCACTAAGATGCCCCATACCAAAGTGTCATCATGGTGCATGCTTGCATTGCTGTGTGACCACAGAGTCAAAGGGCGAGATAAATTTGCAGGTTTTGAGCACAGCACTGGTCAAGGCTGAGAGGGAGAATGCCACGGTGTATCTCCAACGAGTGCCCAACTTTGCAGATTTGCCACCTATCCAGCCTTACATACTGGTCAAGTCACTGCCTCTGTCAGATGTTGATGCCTCTCAGGAGAGTCTGTTCCAATCAGTCATTCCTGACAGCAGGTGTCTGCTCCTGTCTCTCATGAGCTGAGGCACATGCGGCCCTTTGCCATTGTGCTGGAAGCAAGCTGTCATGCTGCATGCACTCTACAGCCCATGCTTTCAAGCTGTGTTGATTATGCACAGCTTGCCTTTCCAGAGCTGGAATGCTTTGCATAGACGTGCAGCCAATACATCAATAGAAATTATAATCAGAACCTTTGTGTCCATGGTAAGCAACTGTGTCCAGGTCACAAGACATGCACAGAAACTGCAAAGAGCTGCAACGAGTGTCCTGCACATGTGCAGTGCCAAGGCGCTGAGCAAGTACACAGAGATGGTGGACAACGTGATCAGGCAGCAGAAGGACAAGCTGGAAGCTGCTAGTGATGAAGCCCGGCTGCGCCTCAGGGAGTGGGACATGCCAGAGGCTCTGCAGGCAAGTCACAGCCTCGTCACTATCAAAGCCCCCAGCTTCACAGTTGCATGAGGGTGCCATGTCTTTGCGCATGCTAGCCTTGTGGCAGAAGCTGTGGGGCAGAAACTGTGTGCATGCGTGCGTGTGTGTGTGTGTGTGTGTGTGTGTGTGCCAGCAGGCATGCTGACAGTGTGACTGAGCGCACAGGCTTTGGATGCTGGGAGCGCAGCCGCCCTACCAGATGGTTTGAGGGCAGAGCTGGAGCAGCTGGAAGACCATGGTGGTGTCAGGCATCTACATGACCTAGCAGCGCAGATCAAGGTTTGACTTTTACTTTGTCACACGCTGGACAGCAGCCCTGCCTTGAATGTCGGAAGCACAGCTGTCCTAGACATTGCACTGTGTGTCCTCATGTCTGTAAGTAATGTGCGGCGCAGTTGTATGCAGCTTGACCATGCTCATTCCCTATGCTGAAGTGGTGTTAGCGTAAAGCCTAATGTACAGTGTGGGAGCTGAAGAGAATCCTGCGTCACGTCATGATGCACGGATGCGCAATAAGCTACTCATGACTGCGTTACACCTCATTCACAGAGTGTGATGATCGTTGGCGCGCTGCAGGATTTGCGCAGAGTTTCCATAGAGGAACTGAAGAAGGTGGAGAGCAGTCTGGACAAGGAATCTTCTGAAGACGCAGAGATGCGTGACAAGTATGGAAGCAGGTGGAACAGGCCAGCCTCTGCTGCCCTGAACTCGTCTATGCGTGAGAAGATTGCTGGCTACAATGCCAACCTCACTGCTGCTGGTGACAGTGATGCAAGACTGGAGCAGAGACTGATGCAGAACAATGCAGCTTTCTCAGCATTGAGCATTGATGCTGCTGTGTCTCAGATGCCCAGGCTGCAGGTCAGGCTCCACCATCAACTGCTTCTGATTGCATTGTATCTGCAGGATTGACGTTTTCTGTAAGGGCGCACTCTGTGCACATGCTTGTGTAGCACCAGTGATGGTCTGACATTCAGTCTAATGTTGCTGAACAAACAGCGTCGTGACAGCACTTGACGAAACATGTTTCCCCTCTGCTCACACATTGTTTGCATGACAGGTCCACTTTGATAGTTTGAAAAGCAGTAAGCTGCAATCAGCTTGTTCTGTATTGGTTGACACGCAACCCAGTGTCAGAAAAAGCAGATTTTGCCACTGCAGTTATCAGTCTTGGAAGCATGCAGACAACCATGGTCTGCTCACATTGCCTGATGGCAAGCATTGCAACAAAGAGCCAGCAGCAACAATAGCCATTCTGTGCAAGGCACCAGCAGAGATTCACGAGCTGTTGAGCAATGAAAGCCATTGTCAAGGAAAGCAATCCAGCCTTGGCAAGAGCCTTTTGTGTGACGTGACACTGCTCTTCTGCATGTAGGCTCCTATGGTGAGTGTGGGCGATGAGGAACCAGCAATGGTGGTGGCCAACCTACGCAAGGCCCTGGCAGAGATCGATGAGCTGTCAGCTGAGAGAGCCAGTATTGAGGAGGCCCTGAAGGAGGAGCGTAACAGAGACAACATCCTGCCCAAGCTCATGGCCAGCAGCGGCAGGAGTGACAACATCTTCAATGACGAGCTGAAGAAGTATGATGAGCTGAAGGTAGGATCCAAATCAAGTGCTGTATCAATCACCATTGGAGTCATCCTTTTCTAAGAGGATGTCTTCAATGACGTCGACAGCGGCAGGAAATGCATTTGCAATGTTTTGCAGCAGATTCAAGCAAGTCAGAACATGGCAAAGTTGCAATGCAAGATTGCCCATTGCAATCAAAACGCACATGCATACAGCCCAGGCTACCAACCAGGCATACCTGTCTCTTGCTTGAGTTTGCATCTCTGTGATCCCAATCACTGTGAACAGTGGTGCATCACGACATGATTTGATGTCAGCCTATGCCTCAACAAAGTAGTGTGTCCTTCTGCACAGGTGAACGTGGATGCTAATGTGGCAAGACAGAGTGAGTTGCTGGTGGTGATCAACAAGAACACGGCTGCCTATAGACAGGCCTTCGGCTTCCGGGAATGGCGCCAAGCCTGCGAGGTCTGTTTGTGCATTTATCAAGCGCCCTGACAACACAGACAAGCGAGCCAGTATGTGTGGTGATTCAGGACCAATGGACATCTTGTAGTAATCAAGTTGTTCCTTGCTGCTGTAGCTATGCTCAGCCCTTGCGCATGTAACCGTGTTCTGTGGGTTCGTCCGTGCACGTCACACCAGTGAAGCATGCCTGTCCAGTGGCACAGATGTGTACAGAGACAGACTTAGCAGATCCACCATGAACACCTGTCCAAAGCTTGCCAGCTGATGGTTGCCCCATTATCCTCAACTGCCTCAGCCAATAATGATTGCGCAGTTGCTGACAGCTTATGCATGTGACCATTCCACACCTGTGTTTGGTGATGGGTGTACGAAGCAGTTGGTGTACAAAGCGGTTGGTGTACAAATTGGTCGGTGTACAAAGCAGTTGGTGTACAAATTGGTTGGTGTATAAAGCGGTAAAGGGCAGTGAGAGAGGCAGGGTGTATGATGTGCAGGGGGCAGCATCCGGCATGAGGAGCAAAGTGGCCCTGTTCCTGGAGGTGCGGGACAACTTCAGCGAGGGCTTGCGCTTCTACATGAGTCTGCAGGAGGCCATCTCCCACCTGGCTCAGCAGGTTGGGGACTACAGCATGACCCGCCAGATTCAGAGGTGAAGCTCTGTGCACTACAGCAAGCTTTCTGAGCTTGTGCAACACACCAGTGTCCCATCTGATATTGACAGGCTTGACGGCTGTGCTATCAGTGGCATGCATTGTGCGTCAGTGGATGATTTCAAACACATGAAGACATAGCATGCATGTCGGGGCTTTGTGCAGTAAGCGCCCTCTGTCCATGCTTCGTGTTCCTTAGCAAGACTACTGGCCTAGTTCAGTAGCTGTGTCCAGCTAGCCTACATTTGCCCTGAGTCTTGCTGATCTGATGTTAGACTGATTGACAGCATTCATCCTAGCATCAACAAACTTAAGAACCTTTTGTCACAGAATACCTGGTGCTGCAGGGATGATCTTGTAGAGGATTTGGAGCGCCCAGCTCAAGCAGCACAGCAGATGCAGCACATGAGTCTCAATCCGCCTAGAGGAGGGTATGGAGGCCCTCAGCAACCCCCCTCTGGCCCCCCTCCACCACCCCACAGCTACCCTCCTCCAGCATATCAGGTGTGCTTGTCAGCAATACATTGTCTGCCCTTGGGGTTGTTGCTCACATGCTTGTGCACCAGCAAGTCAGCCAAACAAAGCAGGTGTCAATGTCATGAGCAGGTGGACTGCAGGTGACAAATACATTGTGCATTTCATGCAAGTCAGCCTGTTTGTTCAAGGCATATCGCTGTAGGTTTGCCCACATGTGACTCTTGTATCATAAATGTAACGAGCGTTAACATGAGGTCATAAAAGGGGTGTCTTGCTGTCTATGCCCCCAGTCACTTCCACTCCTTTCCAATCATTGTGATTGTGTTTGACTTCAGGCTGGTGCCCCCCAACCACAGGGAGGGTACAACCCTCAAGCCCAAAATCCCCATCATTACCCTCCCCCAACCCCCCAGTACTACCATCAGCAGCCCCAATCTCAGCCGCAGTATAGCCAACCTCCAGCCAATCCTTACATGCAGCAACAACCTCCTCAGCAGCAGCAGGCACAGTATGATGCATACTCACAGCCCACGTATGGTCAGCAGCCACAGTACCAGCCACCACAACCAACACAGCAGCAGCAGCAGGCTTATTACAATCCTTATGCCCAACAGTCACAAGCACCGTCTTCTGCTCCCGGTGCTCCTACACACAGCAACCCACTGTGGGGCAACAAATGAGAACAGTACAATTAGCTTAGTTTAGGCTGAAGCAAAGTGGCTTTACTGTAAGCCAAAGGAGCGATAGCGGTGGTCTAGGTCGTGCTGGACACGTCTGTGTGTTGACAAGCATTGCGTATGTTGGTGTCAATATCAAGAAAGCATTATCCTGAATTGACCTGCAACGTTCAGCTGCTGATTTTGCTACGTTGCATAGCTCAAAGCACGACAGGACTTGCTGCACTTAGTGCATTCTGCTGCGACAGTCAAGGTAGCAACACTGATGCGTTGCACTCGTGTGCGTTTCACCATTGATCAGAGCCGTGAGAGTGGTATACAACGCAATCTGAGCGGTCGTATGTGATTCGGTACTGCTTTGCTAGTCTGACTATCAGAAGTTGGTCCATTTTCCTGTTGCTCCGAATCCACGGCGGTCGATTCTCATTGCAGTCATAATGTACTGTAGGCAAAGGGGCGGTTGCTCAAGTCCGCAGATTCAGGCAATAGCTTGTGTCTGCATAAACGGGTGAGGCAAAAGGCCTGCCGGCTGGCTGTCAGGGCGCCTCAGCTCCTCCTGTTGGTGCTGGTTGACGGGAGAGCTGTTGTAAAGCGCCGTCAAGCTTGGCTCAAGCGCAGTATTGCTGGCCTGACGTCGATCGAAGCGTTGTGAATCGACGCCTGTTAACATGTCTGCACCTCTGACAACAGCGAACTACCACAGCCTACAGCATCACAGCAGCAAACTTCCAACCTCCAGACGAGGGGCAGCACAGAGTGGAGTGGTTGCTGGCGCGGCAGCGCGACGCCAGGTTGCTCTTAGGGTGAGCAGCAGCAATTGCACAACTGCTTGGTTTCGTCGCAGTAACACATTGTAAATGCGGAATTGCATGCTGTGGTACGAGGATCGTCCGCCGCAAGTCTGTGCTAGCCCATCAAGCTCCTCAAAAACACATAGCTTGCAGAGCCATTGCAATACGGCACATCAACGGCAGCTCTGCTGACACCGCGTTGCAATGCAGGGACCAGCCGCGAGTTCCCGATCGGAGCAACAGGTGCGAAGTCACTACGGCATGTTGTTTCTCCCCATGCGACTGCGGGTGGCTTTCGCTTGATACGCTTGCTTTCCTTTAACATGGGAACAATACCTTTTAGAAGTACAAGTATCCAGTCTACCCAGGCTTCACTGATCGACTTCTCAATTGTAGGTACTTGGACGCCTAACACTGCCACTTCTGAGCCTGTCAGCAGCAGCACAGCTTCTGATAGCAGGCACGCCTTTTTACTAGCCAAATTGTTACTTCATGTCTGCTCACACAATAAAGCGCACACCACTTTGCCAATTTGCAATTAACTTGATTTGCCTTGTCTCATTGTGCTGTTGCTTGCAAGCTCTTTGCCAGAGTCAGATAATGCCTCAACTGCTGTGTGTGTATATCTTGTGACAAAAGCCCTGCAGATTGACAATCTCATTTTTTGCATGAGGTCCCAGGTCCACAGACCATGCATGTTTTCAGTATGATCTGTTGCTCCAGCAGGAGAGCCAGACGAGCTGCAGCAGTCTGCAAACTGGACGTGTTCTTGCTCAGGTCTTGACATGAACACGACTGCTCTGCAGGGTCAGCATTTGCAATTGACTTTCAGCAGCCTCTTGCTCTTCCTCCTCTAGTTGTGGAATGGGCCAGGGTAGCGGAAGATGAAAAGGCCACTCCTGATGAGATCATAGGTGACCTGACTGCCAGCACACTCCCAGGACCAGCAGACATTGCAGACATTGTGAACCCAGCAAACCCTGACTCACCGGCGTCAAGCATTGCCAACAAGGTCATAGAGAATGTGCAGTCTGGGCCAACATCGGCTCAGACAGCATTGAGTGACGCCCTTGGGAACCCAGCCTCTGATGTTGCACCCAAACTTCAAGATGCCATTGAGTCCCCTGCAGAGCTCCTGAAACCTGGTCGAGAGGTGGGTTTTGCTGCACAACCCACTTGTCCATTGTGCAGTGGTGTCTTCGCTTGGGCCTTGTGCCAGTCTAGGCGGTTGCAGATGTGTCAAAGTGACCAAGTAGTTTGAGTGATTGACAGCCACCACAGCAGCAGCACATTGCAGTGATTTTCAGCAGAGCACTGTGCATAATTTCCTTTGTCAGATTAGACCACCAGCAGTTTTGACTTGCCTGCTAGGCAGAAGCTTCTGTTATTGACCAGTGTGTTGCAGCTTGGTCAGCGCACTGCATTTGTATAGCATGTCTTTCATGATGCTGTTAGGTTGTGCCTTTTACCTGTCTGTTGTCGTCCCAGATCAAGCAAGTCAAACAGAAAAACAGCTCGGCTTTGTGCCGCTGGCCTTTTGAGAGCTGAGTAGACCTGACTGCCACAGCACGCTGCAACAGTGCATGGATATCACCCTTGTATTCCTGCAGGTTCTGGTGCAGCGGTTGCAGAAAGACATTTTGCCAAAGATAGAGAGTCAGATTGCTGAGCTGTCAAAGCAGGACGAACCAAACGATGCTACAAAGGCCATCACCAAGCAGCTCAAGGTAGAAATTTAGTCTTGCAGCAGTTATCTGCAATGCTTGTCGTTTTGCTGTGACAGTACAGCTGAGCCATGCTGTACGTTAAGAGCCAGTGTCTGTAGATGTGCTTGGGCAGTGTCTGTTGCTGTTGCTTAGCAGACATGCTGTGGTTGTGATTGTCATTGCAGACGCATCCTGTGTATGAGGACATGAGAGGTTACCTTATCACTTTTGGAAATATGCTTGGCTGAGGTTGTGCAGTGCAAGATATTGCAGTACACACAATGCTCTAACATCTGTTCATGCTGTGCAGTCAGTCCAGACCGACATCAACAGACTGGTGGTAGATGTGCAAGGGGGAAAGACAGATGCAATTCAAGCAGATGCCAGCGGTCTGCAGCAGCAATTTGATGCCTTGAGAAAAGCTATTCCTAGACTAAACCCAAAGAATGGTGACAAAGCTACCATTGCTGAGAGGACCCCAGCTGTTCCATCTGCTGGCACTGAGTAAGTATCACAGCAGTGGCAGGATGGCGCGGTGCAGTTTGTCACTGACAGACCACTGTCTGTGAGGCATAGTTATGCACTGTTCCTGCCGCTGGCCTGCAGTCAGTGTTATCTAATCGTGTTGCGCCAACATCATAGTGTTTGCCAAGGGCTGTTGCAAGAAAGCAAAGTCGGCAGGGTTTCATGATTTCATTGCTAGCTGCTTTTGCCATTTCCAGATGTTAGGGAGACAAAATGCAGCATGTTTGAGGTTGCTCTGCCTCTATCACTTCTTTCTCTGTTGTTGCTACACCATATGTGTCACAGCTCACCGTATACATACGTTTATACCGCTATCAGTAATAAAGGTACCCGCAGACAGCATTGACTGTAACATATTGACTGGCATGACAATTTTTGGCCATCATCGAGTGCAGTTTGGATCTTCTCATGTTGCGATCTGCAATTGTGCCTGCAGCTTGTCAATGGCTCGTATCTCATCCAACCTCACCCTATCCTACGCTAAGACCCTTAGGCCAAGGTGTCCATCTTACACAACACAGTACATGAACGTAGAAATTCATGACCTCTAAACCCCGACGACAAATCCTGACCCCAAGCATTGCATGAGATATAAGCAATGAGCAGCCTGCTGTAACAGGGTGGATAATACGCACCCTGACACGCCAGCACGACCTTATTACCTTCGCCCCGTTACACATGGTTTCCAGTGTTGGCACCCTTAATAAGTCCAGGGGTTAATTAAGGGTTAATTAAGTTATTAAGTTAAGGTTAATAACCCGCCGGCGATTTCGGCCTTAACAAGTCTTAATAACGCTAAATAGCCGCACAAACAACGTTAAACGCATTGCCGGCAACGGCATGTTGCTTGTTTATCCTATATGAAGCCTTGAGCAAAGTATGGATGAGTTCGCACCGGCAGAAAGCAGCGGTTTGTCGGTTGCAGTTGATCTGACTGATGACTGATGACTGATGACTGATGACTGATGACTGATCTGACTGACTGTTGCTGCATGCAGCAACCATGCGCCTGGCTTCCAAACCAGGCGCGCCGCCTGAGCGGTTGTGGAACCTGGTCAAGCAAGAGGCAGTAGTCAAAGCCCCGGGGCCCCTCTTAGCAGCATCTTTGGATCAGCTTTGCTGCCATTGTTAGATGATGACACAATTAGGCAGCAGATTTGAAATGCATTGCGCCTGATTTTGTTTGGTCACATTAGCCTTACCAATGTCTGCTTCTACATTTTATGTTGTGAATCAGTGCTGCAGCATCCCTGAAGTTCATTTTTTTGAACCATATTTCTCGACATTGTGTTATCTAGTGTTGTCGAACTTTACATGTCATTCACATATGCTTGGGTATGGCATGAATTTACTTGTGTCCCTGTACACTTGAGATGCTCAAAATACTCATGAAGACGTTAGATTCGCACCTTGATAAGACTTTTTATCGATTCAGCAGCATCAGAAAACGTCAAATAGCATGTCTCTGAAGTTGTTAAGGGGTTGTTAAGGGTACCCTTAACAACTTATCAACTTATTAATGTGCCGCAAAAGTTGTTAAGGGTTAATAAGCCATCACCATTGGTTTCGGCTCTATTGGTTAGCGCATTTGGATTACTTCCGCGCGGGGAGGTGAAAGTTACTTCTGTCCCTTGAGGGTAGTGCCCGATTGGGGGGTGGACTCACTACGCCTGACGATAATTGGCCTGAGTCACGGTGGCCTCGTATATTACGGGGGGAAAATGTAACAGGGTGGATAATACGCACCCTGACACGCTTATTACCTTCGCCCCGTTAACGTTACACCTGCACTTTTTGACAAAGCTACAGACAGGGACATCTTGAGAATGAAACGTGAGACCCATTGCACACATGTACAGGTGCTCATGATCATCATATCCATACGCCGCGTCTGACCTTGGTCAGATATTGGTTGCCGCCTGATATTATAGTGTCACCTGGCAAGGCACTGCAAACCTTATTCTAGTCAAAACCCTTCATAAGACCAATTGCTCTTGCAAGCGTCTCTGGTTTTCAGGTATCTACACTGGTAATCTCTTGCGTCAGGTATACATGCTTGTTGCATGGGCTTGTGGCCGGCAGCACTGCCATGAATGTGCCTTGGACTCAGGCTCAGACGCGTAGATTGTAAACCTGCCTTCAGCACTCAGCCAACCAGGTCACTGACAATGCACTTCCTGCCTGCAATTTGACACAAATGATTTTGTCGATTTATGTTTACTTACACTGATCCCTTCACTTGACCAAGCTTGCTCGCCAAAGCAAGTTCGAGAACCTGTTTTCAGGCTTCCAACACTACTTGCTTGGTACGTTCCCAGACACTATTCGGAGAGAAAGCTTTATATACCTAAGAAAAGCTTTATCCACACAACTATTCGTATACCTAAGAAAAGCTTCATATCTGGTTTCAGAGCAATTGCCATAGAACTTGCGCCAGCACATAGAATTTGCGCCAGTGCGCACCTTTGCGTTTCTGCCTCATCTTGTTGAGCTGCAAAGTCGTGTTGACAGCCGAACCATCGCAGCTTGAATGGGTGACTTCGACCTGCCAGCAAACATGCCGATTTTCAGCCCCGCGCCCAGCTGGGATCAGTCACTTGATATTCTAGACGGATTTGAGCAATTTATGGACACAACGCCAAACGTGCCTGCTGCTAGTTTTGCTGCTGAAGGCTTCAGCTCAGCTCCTGGTGTCGATACCACAGCCGACAGCTCGCTCGACACCCCGCTACCGCGGCTCAGTTCGCGCGAGGTGACCAAGCGCAACAACAGGATCGCACCAAAACGCTTCCGGGAACGCCGAAAGGTGAGTCAGCAAATCTCAAGCGTGCTGTAAGGATATATGGATCATACACTCCTGCTTGTGAAAAGCAATCTTGTAGTCAGCAACCTCAGGAATAGCCCTTATTTGTTCAGGTGAAATCTCAGACCCTTGAGGCTGAACTTGCCGAAACTAAAGCGCAGCTGGAGGAGCTGAAAGACAGACAAAAGCAACTGGCAATACGTAACACCCTGCTAGAGAAGGTGACGCAGTTCAACCAGCAACAACCGCAGCAGGCGCCTGTAGAAGACAAAGACCAGGTGAGCGTTCATGCTGAGTGCCATGCTCCTCCTAGTTTATATGCAACCTTCCCACAGCTGCAATGAGTGTGCGCAGTTAGCCTGCATGCAAGCCCTCAGCAATTGAGTCCAGTCATTGGAGCGTGTGCTGCAGGCCTTGCCAGACATCTGCAAAGAGCACGGGATTGAGTGGGCGTCTGACCCTTTGATAGCCCAATTGTCCCAGGTCCCTTCCTTGACACTGACAATCTGGGATGACAAAGAGCAAAGCATACCAGTGAAGGAGCTTGGCAATATGTCTCTTCCTGAGTTTGCTAAGCTCTATTCAGTGAGTCTCCTAGCTTTGCTCATTATGTCAGCTGCAAAGTGAGTCTTCTGTCCATGTGCTCTGTCTGCTGCTCAAGACGTGCAGCGGAGGAGCTGTCAACATTTTTGAGTGTTTAATCATGTTGCTGCACATAGAGTCAGTCATTCACATTGGTCACAGCAAATTGTATACACTGCTAGCCTAGCCCATGTGCATTTGCTCAATGGGCTTTGCTTCTTCACATGCATCCACGTTATTCAGATCCAGAAGATCATACAGCCATGCGTTAACTCGCCTGTACAAGACTTGCTGCTCCACATCAGCTGAGTTGCACTTTGCTTGCATGCTGGCTTTGCTCATCTGCAGGCGTTTCTCACTTTGTTGAGCATGCAGGAGTATATACGCAAACTTGGCACCTGTCTGGTAGAGCTGTCAGCAGACAATCAGAACAGAGACGCTACAGAGCGGCTGCAGAAATGGGTCACAGAAGTCAACTCCATTTTTGCCATCACATGCATATGCAAGCAGAGTGGTCTTGCTAGCTTTCGCCGCAGCAAAATGGATGATGCAAGTAGTCTGCCTGATGCGCCTCCCAGCGATGCTGTCTATCATGAAATTATGGTGAGCCTGACAGTTTATCTGGTCTGTCCAACACGCCTGTCGGCAACCCTGCCCCCACCCCTATCACTCCCCACCCCCACCCCTCCCACTTCCAGCCCTTCTCACCTGCCCAACCCTGCATGATCCCTAATTCTGGCCAGCCGCCCGAAGCCTTGCCTTGGGATCCAGCAACAAGCTTGAGAATGCTAGTACTGCCAATGCTCAGACGCCACTTTTTAATCGTTCACAAAGGCGTTGCTGCAAATTGTCAATCATGGTGTGATGTGACCAAATGTATGCTGTGCAATGAGTGCGCATGCAACTGTGAACAATTCATGGGATGTTTGTGTCTGTAGGAAGCCATGAACCACTCAGAGGAGCAAATACAGGACCTGCTGCTTGTGCGCCGACTTTTCTGTGCTCAGATGGGACAGCTGGCTCGGGACAGAAAGGCGCTGCTCAACAAGCTGCTGAGTGTCAACCGTGTTGATGTCAATGTGCTGATGTATGCAAATGACAGGCTGGCGCAGCTCACCCATCTAACAACGCAGTTGCGCCACCATGCTGCAGCAGAGTTCCAAATGTATCTTCAGCTTGCGGCAGCCTTTTACCGTGGGGTAAGCATGATGTTGTCAAGAAAGGCAAACCTAGATTGTGACTCGTGATTATAAGCAAGCCCCATCATTGGATGTAAGGCAATCGTGTGAGCACAGTTGTACAGTCTACGAGCTGCGCTGCATGTAATAGCCCTGTGAGTGCTGAGTCAGCGTCTTTGTGTGATGTGCAGATTCACACCTCAAGGCAGCTGGCTGCCGCCATGGTGCATGCATATCCACATACACCTAGCTATCACTTGCTTGAAAGGCTGGCCAAGGATAGAGGCGAGCCCTCAATGGAACAGCTGGCAGATGACACATCAGTGGATGGTGTGCAGCATGCAGCCAACTGGGAGCAGGTTGAGGCATACCTACAAAAGATAACAATAAACAACATGCATGAGTATGTGCCAGTGTTGGACAGAACACATTGAAAAGTCCTTTTGATGGGCGTGATGGGGATAATCGTATTATAAGTTGCAGGCTCTTGTTGCCTGTTCAGACAGTGCTAAGGGGTTTGATTCAGGTTTCAGCTGTACAATTGTGCTATTGGTAGAGTTGTGGTGGGTGTTGTGAGTCAGGCAGGTAGTGCATTGGCAGAGGATTTCCTGTTGAGCTGCACAAGGATCAGGATGCATCCATGTGGGTGATATACGATAAGACTCTTTCTGCATGTTTTGTACAACGTGATTATAGGGATAGAGTCTGCAGAGCATTGGATATGTAGACCTTCAAACAACTGCTTACAGATGACAAAATACTTTGAGTGCTTTGCCAATCCATTTCAGGCGTTTGTTGACTGTGGTTTTTCATGCAAAACTTTGGGTTACTTGACCAAACTAATGCAGTAAGCAGGGTTGACTTCTTGCGGTCTGCCAGGCTGTGCTGTCTAGATAGGACGCTTCTATTCGAATGGTGTTAACTTTTCAGCAAATTTCGGCCAGCATGTTATGGACTGTAGCCGATGCTCCATGCAAGGTTACAGAATGCTGGAGAAATTTTCAGCTCTAATCCAGCCTCGAAACGTACATTTTTCTGTACACAAATCTGTCAACACAGCTCTTGATTTTGCCAGGGTTGCAACACCTTGGAGTTTTAGGTTTTGTCGTATCCGATCGGATTTGGCTTCAGACAGTCGCACGTAGTACCAGCTTGCATGCAGTTGCGCAGCACAGCTTGCCACAGTGCAGCGTCGCCGAGCATCGTTAGCATCTGTGAGGTTGAAAACTCCTTTGCAGCCTTGCCGTCTGGCCCTGCACCAAATCTCGTGCACGCGTGACACCCCAAGGCATGCTTTTAGTCAGCGGACAGGGCTTGGGACAGTTGCATAGGTTGCCGCCGTGCCAGGCAACACATCAGGAGCATCTCGGATCGACCTCGTCTGCACACATCAACAGACATCTGAGTCGCAAGGCAAGTTCTCGTCAAAGTAGACTATCAAGCCCGATCACTCTTCTAGTACTCTTCTAGTATTTTGAATGATGGACAACTCTTGTAGGCGTTGAAGCAGCGACACCACATACCGAGTCACAAGCGAAGGTCTATCCAGATGCAAGCAGCTCCAGTAAGTGCTGACATGACTCTCAAGCCATGCCTGTATCTGTTTGCCTGGCTTAGTCATGACAGGCTTTGCAGGCTATTGAAAAGGAAGAAGTTGTGGAAAGTGCCCCAGCTACCCTTTGTAAGGAAGATGCAAGTAGCAACGAAAGCATGCGGGTCAAATTCGAACAAGCCGTAAGGCAAGCTCAGGATGAAATTTGTAAAGCAGTCTCAGAGTTGGACGGCAAAGAGTTTCATGAGGACGCCTGGACAAGACCAGGAGGTGGTGGTGGAGTGTCAAGAGTCCTACAGGTAATTGCTAATTGTATACAGCAAAGCATGCATGCAATACAAACAGCATGTCACTTGTCACTGGCAAAGCCTACTACCCACATTGCGGCTCGTCTGTACATACTTTGCAACTGTCACTTTTTTAGATGTCACCATTGACAAAACACGTCAGTCAGAAGGCACATTCTAAACTCACTCCACGCACAGGGTGGCAATGTATGGGAGAAAGCTGGAGTGAATGTGTCTGTGGTGTATGGCAGCATGCCTCCCGAGGCCTACAGAGCAGCCACAGGCACCACCAAGAACCTAGGCAAAGAGAATGGAGCACAAGACAGAGTGCCCTTCTTTGCATGCGGCATCAGCTCTGTCATGCATCCCCACAACCCCTTCGCTCCCACCATGCACTTTAACTACAGGTGAACACAGTGTGTAGTCAAAGACTGCTTCAGTAAGTCATCATTGCACCACATGCGTTCGCTCTTGTGACGTGTTTCCAAGTGCCATGCATTTTGCTGCTATCAAAGTGGGACTACTGAATGCAAGCAGAATGCATGTAGCCGCTGCAAAACCTTTCAAACATGACATTCCTGTTGCTGTAGCGGCTCAACCTCTGTCATGACGATGCTGTGCTGTGCTGTGCTGTGCTGTGCGACCCACCTTAAAGTATGCAGTACTGACATGGACACCGCTATCCTGCCTTCATGGTGGCAAGTTCAGATCATGCCGAGAGGTCAAGCTATGCACTCACAGTCACGTTGCTTGAAATAATGCATGCTGAAGGTATCAGTCCATCTGCCTGTTTTGAGCAACTGAACCCTGCTGCAGATATTTTGAGACAGAGGAGTGGAATGGCATCCCCAGTCAATGGTGGTTTGGTGGTGGCACCGACATCACCCCATCATATGTCAACGCAGAGGACCTCAAGCACTTCCATGGCTCGTATAAGGTAAGGGTCTGCCTGTCTGTTGTTGGGCTTCCTGCTGACACGTCTGCTGCAGACTGTAGAGATGCACTCTCCTTGTCAGATCAGTAGGTACCTTGAGCACAGGCCGCATCCCACATGACATATTGTTGTCAGTGTAGTACTCATCCAAGGTACTCAGGGCTTGCTGCTAGCACCGTCAATCATCCGAAAAGCACAGCAGAGCATTTTCAAAGCACGGCGTTTCACGACTACCCTTGCATGGAACTTGTGTCAATCATTGTTCTGTTCAAAGAAACAGGCACAGAAATGTACTATCATATGGTTGGTTAGAAGGTTCTGCATGCTCTCATTGGCTGCTTTTCTACGTTGACTGCCTGCCATGCACTGATTGCTGTCTTGCTTGCGACAACGCTGAGGAGCGTGCTGCATGGCAGCCTATTACCACAGCACTGTATATGGTCTTTTCACTGAGGCATGATATCTGTAGAACCAAGTTTGCCTCATCTTGTCTAGGCTGTCTGTGATAAGCATGACCCTGAGTATTGGCCCAAATTTAAGAAGTGGTGTGATGACTACTTTGTGATTAAGCACCGCAACAATGAGCGCAGAGGCTGCGGCGGCATCTTCTTCGACGACCTGAACAACAAGGATGCAGACACCATTTTCAGCTTTTCTCAGGATTGC
>JAABUU010001744.1_pt1 | contig 34479 bp, 39 predicted proteins | sample 5559301 | NCBI WGS metagenome assembly JAABUU01 (sample SAMN10711884, study PRJNA513360) | rock metagenome | isolation source: Antarctica rocks | place: Antarctica: Victoria Land, Richard Nunatak white
GCCGCAGTGTGCTGCTGGGCCTTCCCTCACCCCGACCCTCTCCCGGAGGGAGAGGGAGCAGGAGCAGGAGCCCCTCGACCTCGCGTGCATCCCGCAGGGCGACTCCGCCACCTTCGACATGATCTGCCGGGCCGATACTCTGGGCACCTTCCAGATAGAAAGCCGCGCCCAGATGGCGATGCTGCCGCGCCTGCGGCCGCGCCGGCTGTATGACCTGGTGATACAGGTCGCCATCGTCCGCCCCGGCCCAATCCAGGGCGGCATGGTGCATCCCTACTTGCGCCGCCGCGCCGGGCTGGAGCCGGTCAGCTATCCCAAGCCGGCCCTGAAACGGGTGTTGAAGGAAACCCTGGGCGTGCCATTGTTCCAGGAACAGGCGATGCAGGTGGCCATACACTGCGCCGGGTTCACGCCGGACGAGGCGGACCAGCTCCGCCGGTCCATGGCGACGTTCAAGGTGACAGGCGGCGTCAAGCCGTTCCGGCAGAAGTTCCTGGATGGGATGCATACGAACGGCTACGAGGCTGATTTCGCCGAACAGACATTTAACCAGATCGAGGGCTTCGGCAGCTACGGCTTCCCGGAAAGCCATGCCGCCAGCTTCGCATTGGTCGCCTACGCCTCGTCCTGGATGAAGTGCCACCATCCCGACGTGTTCTGCGCGGCACTGCTGAACAGCCAGCCGATGGGGTTCTATGCCCCGGCGCAGGTGGTGCGGGATGCGCGGGAGCACGGGGTGCCGGTGCGCCCGGTGGACGTGAACCACTCGCGCTGGGACTGCACTCTGGAGCCGGCGGATGGTCCCTTGCTGGCCGTGCGTCTGGGGCTACGCATGGTCGGCGGCTTGCACGGCGAGCACGCCGCAGACTTGCTGGCTGCGCGTGGCGAGCACCCCTATGCGGACCTGGACGATCTATGGCGCCGGGCCGGGGTGCCGGTTGCGGCGCTGGAGCGGCTGGCGGAAGCGGATGCGCTGGCCTCCCTGGGCCTAGATCGGCGCGGCGCGTTGTGGGCGATCCGCGGCCTGGCAGACGCGCCACTGCCGCTGTTCGCCGCCGCCGACAACCGGCCGGAGATCGTGGAGCCTGCCGTTGTCCTGGATCCGATGCGCCCGGGGCGGGAGGTCGTCGAGGACTACGGCAGCACCGGCCTGACCCTGCGGGCGCACCCGCTGGCGTTCCTGCGGGCGGAGCTGCGCCAACGGGGCATGGTGGCCTGCGCGGACCTGGCGCACCTGCGCGATGGCCGGCGGGTGGTGGTGCCCGGCCTGGTGCTGGTGCGGCAGAAGCCCGGCTCGGCCCGCGGCGTCATGTTCATCACCACCGAGGACGAGACCGGTGTCGCCAACCTGATCCTGTGGCCCAGCGTGTTCGCCCGGCAGCGCCGCCTGGTGCTGTCCGCCACCATGATCGCCTGCTACGGCAAGGTGCAGAAGGAGGCCGGGGTGATCCATGTGATCGCGGACCGGCTGGAGGACTTATCGGCCCTGCTGCGGAGCGTTGGGGAGCGGGACGACTCCTGGCCGCTGCGGCATGGGCGCGGCGACGGGGCGACACATCCCGGGGCGCCGGACCGAGGAGACTTGGCGCCGCGGGTGCGGGACATTTACGTGCCGGAGACGGTGCGCGGGATCAGGGTGCCGACACGGGATTTCCGCTAGGATACAGGCGTGGCGGCGGGGGTGGTGGCATGTCCGAGATCAAGAAGGTTCAACTGGTCCGGACGGGGCCGGCCCAAATGGTGGAGATACCGGCCGAGTTCGCCATGCCTGGCGACGCCGTGCTGATGCACCGGGAGGGGGAGCGGCTGATTTTGCAGCCGATACCACCATCGAAGGGCGGGTTGCTTGCACTTCTGGCAACCCTCGACCCGATTGAGGAAGAGTTCCCAGATGTTGACGAGGGCCTGTTGCCGCTCCGTGATATCGAGCTTTGATTGCATTTACACGGATGCTGGACACCAACATCGTATCCGATTTGGTCCGCAACCCCGGCGGCAAGGCAGCGCAGCGGTTGGCGCTGGAGGGCGAAGATGCGGTTTGCGTCAGCATCATTGCCGCGGCCGAACTCAGGTTCGGTGTTGCCAAGCGTGAGTCGCAACGGTTGGCAACGCAACTGGGCCGCGTGCTGGCGACGATGACCATCATGCCATTCGAGGCGCCTGCCGATGCAGTCTACGGACTTGTCCGCACGGGGCTGGAGTTGGCTTGGAACCCCGATCAGCGCCAACAATCTGCTCATCGCAGCCCATGCGCTCGCCCTGCAGCTTACGCTGGTGACGCACAACACAGGTGAGTTCCGCTGGGTGCCGGGCTTGGCGGTCGAGGATTGGCTGGAGTAGCGGCGTTTGGATGGCTTACCACGGCGATAGGTCCAGCAGCGACCCGAGCACCGCGCCGACAACCCGGAATAACGCAAAGATCAGGTAGGACAGAGCTTCCCAGAGACCTGGCAAAAACATATCACAGACGAAATCGAGCCCAAACCCGCCATTATGCTGGGCATTTTACGACGGCTGGTCTGAGTCACCCTCATTCATTCCAGGTTCGTATATATGAAAAGGGGTCTATCCGCCGGAACCATTGGTTCCGGCCGACAGACCCCCTCACCCAACCCTCTTCCGAAGGGAGAGGGCTTTTTAGGGTGTCAGGCGCTCTTGGCCATGATCTCGTCGGCGATGTTGCGCGGGACGGGATCGTAATGGTGGAACTGCATCGTGAAGCTAGCCCGGCCCTTGGTCATGCCGCGGAGCTGGCTGATGTAGCCGAACATCTCCTTCAGCGGCACATGCGCCCGGACCATGACTGTGCTGCCGGCGCTGTCCTGGCTTTGGATCACGCCGCGGCGGCGGTTCAGGTCGCCAACCACGTCGCCCACATGGTCCTGCGGGGTCGTGACCTCCACGTCCATGATCGGCTCCAGGATAATCGGCGCCGCCTTCTTCATGCCGTCGCGGAAGCATGCCTTGGCCGCGATTTCGAACGCCAAGGCCGACGAGTCCACGTCGTGATACTTGCCGTCCACCAAGGTATACTTGAAGTCCACCGTCGGAAACCCGGCCAGCACGCCAGTCTCGCACTGGTTGCGAATGCCCTTCTCGACGGCCGGGATGTATTCCTTCGGCACGGTGCCGCCGACGACCTTGTTCTCGAACACCACGCCGCCGTTCCGCTCCAGCGGCTGGAACATCACCTTCACTTCGGCGTACTGGCCGCTGCCGCCAGTCTGCTTCTTGTGGGTGTAGGTCTCGGTGTGCGTCTTGCTGATCGTCTCGCGGTAGGCTACCTGCGGGGCGCCGATATTGGCGTCCACGCCATACTCGCGCTGCAGGCGGTCAATAATAATCTCCAGGTGCAGCTCGCCCATCCCGGACAGGATGGTCTGGCCGCTTTCCTGGTCGGTGCGCAGACGTAGGCTCGGGTCCTCGCCGGCCAGCTTCTGCAGACCGAGCGTCATCTTCTCAACGCCATCCTTGGTCTTCGGCTCGACCGAGATATCAATGACGGGGATCGGGAAGCTCATGCGCTCCAGGATCACCGGGTCCTCGGCGGCGGCCAGGGTGTCGCCGGTGCCGGTATCCTTCAGCCCCACGAAGGCGGCAATGTCGCCGGCATGGACTTCCTTGATCTCCGCCCGCTTGTCGGCGTGCATCTGGAACATGCGGCCGATGCGCTCGCGGTGGTCCTTGGTGGTGTTCATCACCGTGTCGCCGGACTTCAGCGTGCCGGCATACACCCGCACGAAGGTCAGGGTGCCATACTTGTCATTGATGATCTTGAACGCCAGCCCGGCAAACGGCGCGGTGGCGTTGGCCGGGATCACGCGACGGTCATCACCGACCGTTTCCTCCACGCCCTCCTCGGCGGCAACCTTGATGCCGGGTACGTCAATCGGGCTGGGCAGGTAGTCCAGCACGGCGTCGAGCAGCGGCTGCACGCCCTTGTTCTTGAACGCGGTGCCGCACAGTACTGGGCGGAAGGCGCCGCTAATGGCGCCCGCCTTGATGCAGCGCTTCAGGGTCGCGACCGAGACGTCGCCCTTGTCAAAGTATTCCTCCATCGCGGCGTTATCCACCGACAGCGCCGTGTCCAGTAGCAGGGTGCGATACTCCGCCGCCTTGTCCGCCAGGTCGGCAGGGATCGGCTCGTCGTGGAACTTCGCGCCGAGCTCGCCGCCTTCCCAGATGATCGCCTTCATCTCGACCAGATCCACGACGCCCAGGAACCCGTCCTCGATGCCGATTGGGAGCTGCAGCGGCAGCGCTATGATGTCGAGCTTCTCCTTCAGCGTGTCGAACGCGCGGTAGAAGTCGGCGCCAGTCCGATCGAGCTTGTTGATGAAGATGATACGCGGCACGTTGTAGCGGTCGGCGAGACGCCAGTTGGTCTCGCTCTGCGGCTGCACGCCGGCCACGCCCTCGATGATGAACACCGCGCCGTCGAGCACGCGCAGGGACCGGTTGACCTCGATGTTGAAGTCAATGTGGCCCGGCGTATCAATGATGTTGATGCGGTGGTCCTTCCACTCGCACGTCACCGCTGCGGAAGTGATGGTGATGCCGCGCTCACGCTCCTGCGCCATGTAGTCGGTGGTGGTGTTGCCGTCATGCACCTCGCCGATGCGGTGCGACACGCCGGTGTAGTACAGGATCCGCTCGGTCGTCGTGGTCTTGCCGGCGTCAATGTGCGCGGTGATGCCGATGTTGCGGATGCGGGCGAGCGGGTTGGTTTCAGACACGGTTGATCTCCATACGGCAGCAGGCGCAGCGGGACACCTGCCCCGCGCGCCGTGCGAACTGGACGTGTCCTGCAACGCTGGCACGATCACGTTGGCGCCTATGTGCGGGAGGGAACGCCGTTTTGCAAGCTTTGGGGCGGCATAGCGGATGCCCAGATCACCGGGCGATCCAGCCTTCCGGCACGTCCCGTACCCGGCCTTCGCCGCGCAGCTTGTCCAGGTGAGCGATCACGTTGCGCTCCGCTGCGCGCAGCAGGCGGGGGTCCACGTCGGCATACAGCTCTGCCGTGACCGCCCGCGACGTGCGCGGCTGCGGTCCGAGGGCGGCCAGGATTGCGGCCTCCCGTTGCAGGCGGTGATCCAGCAGCGCCTGCACGAAGGCGCGCGGCTCTGGGATCGGCGGCCCATGGCCTGGCAGCAGCATGCGGTCGTCCCGATCCAGCAGCCGGTGCAGACTCGCGAAGTAGTCCGCCATCCCCCCGGGGGCGACGGTGCTGGTGCTCCAGCCCATCACCGTGTCGGCGCTGAACAGCACACCGTCTGGCCCGGCGAAGCAGAGATGGTCCGGCGCATGGCCCGGCGTGTGAACCACCTGCCAATCGCCTACCCGCTCTCCGTCCCGCAGCGCACCGTCTAACGCAACTGGTGTTTCCGGCGCGTGCCAGCCGAATACCGGTGCACCGGTCGCGGCGCGCAGGGCCGGCAATCCGTCGAGGTGGTCCGGGTGGGTGTGGGTCAACACGATCCGCGTCACCGGGCCGGCAGCCAGGATAGCGGCGAGGTGCCCGGCGTCGTCCGGGCCAGGGTCCAGGACCAAGTGGCCGCCGGGTTCCTCGATCAGGTAGGTGTTGGTACCCCAATACGTCATCGGGCCGGGGTTCGGCGCGACGATGCGGCTGATGCCGGGCGCCACGGGCAGCGCGGTCCCGCGGGGCGGCTCCGGCTCCGTCAGGAACAAGGCGTGGCCTCGCCTTCCATGCACACGGCGCCGGATGGGTCCAACGTCCGCATCTTCCAGCTGGGACCATCATGCCACGCCTGCAGGCGCAGGGCGACGCCGGCAAAGGCCGGGCGGCGTCCGCGGAAGCTGAACCGGGACAGCGCGACGCCGGGCAGCGCCGCCATCCAGGTGGCCTGCAGGGGACCGTGGACGACCAGGCCGGGATAGCCCTCCTCGCCCCGCACGTAGTCGGCGTCGTAGTGAATGCGATGGCCGTTGCCGGTCAGGGCGGAGTAGCGGAACAGCAGCACGGGATCTGGGTGCACAATGCGGTCCTGCCCGGCTGTGACAGATGGGGCCGGGTCGGCTGCCTTCACGGCGGCACCCTCGGCGCCGCGATACACCAGGTCCTGGCGTTCCTGCACGGCCGGGCCGCTTGGGCCGGTGATGACGTGGTCCACCGTCACGAACACCAGACGGCCGGTGCCGCCCTGCTTGTCCTGCACGGAGCGTATGGTGCTGGTGCGGGTCACGGCGTCGCCTGCGTGCAGCAGCGCCAGCAGCCGTACCTCGCCGCCCGCCCACATGCGGCGCGGCAGGTCGTGGACGGGCGGCAGGAAGCCGCCGCGGCGCGGATGCCCGTCCGGCCCCAGCCCATCTGGCGGCGCCCAGTCCTGGAACAGCGTCCAGTGCCAGCCCGGCGGCACATGGTCCGGCGTGGGCACGCCCAGGGTAGCGGCCATGCGGTGCAGCATGTCGGCATCAACGAGGTCGGTGCGGGTGTCGGTGCGGCCGATGTAGGCGTCGTAGGTCATGGCGGCAGGACGCACCGGGTCCCCGGCCCGGTCAAGACGGAAACGCGTCGAAGCTGCACTTGAGTATCGCGTCCTGCTCTTGCATCTCTAAGACAAGGGACAGCAGAACCATCGTCCGGCGGTTGCAAGCGGAGGGATGGAGACTTTTACGTGTCGCGGGCAGCCATCATCACTTCCGCCATCCCCAGAGGCCGGGGACTGTTACCATCCCGCATCCGCGCAAAGATGTTCCCATTGACACACGGCGGAGCATTGAGCGGCAGTCCAGCCTTGAGTTGGGAGCTTAATCATGACCGTCGCCTACTATCCAGCCATCATTGAACGTGGAACGGACGGCTTCGGCGTTTACTTCCCGGACCTGCCGGGTTGCACAAGCGCCGGGGACACCATGCAAGAAGCTGCGCGAAACGCCGAAGCCGCATTGCAAGGACATGTGGAGTTGTCCGCCGAATACGGCGACGACCTGCCCCGCCCCTCGATGCTGGACACCTTGGCTGTTGACGCCGACGTTCAGGTGGCTGCGCGCCTGCTGGTCCGGGTGGAGTTGCCGGACCGCGCCGTGCAGGTGAGCATCACCCTGCCGGAAGACTTGCTGATTGCAGTGGACCGGTATGCCCAACGCATGGGTTACACCCGTTCGGCCCTACTGGCTCAAACCGTTTGGGAGCGTTTACAGCGCGACAGCGAGCCTGGCCTGGTTTGACCCTTGCGCGGACGGCTCACCTTGGCCCATTCCTGGTTCGATCTGCCGCTGTGAAGGCCGGATTTGAACGCAGCCCCGGACGCGGCGCAGTCGCGGGACCGGCAGCCATGCCGCCGGTCACCAGCCGCAGATCCGCCGCCTGCCCCATCGCCAGGTAGCCCGCCCGGTTCGGATGCAGGCCGTCGCCCGGCCCGCCGGTAGTGCTGTTCGGCCTGAACTCCGCCCGCATCCCGCCCGTCGCCGGATCGGACGTCGCGGCGTCGAAGTCCACCACGCCGTCGAACAGGCCGCCGTTGCTGCGCACGAACGTATTGAACGCCTGGCGCTTCTGCTCGACCTCCGGGGGGCGGTGCGCGTCGCTGGTGGTGCCGACGATGCTGGTCAACGTCGCGCCAATCACTCGGACACCGGGTATCTTCGCGCGCAGCCGGGCGACGCCGGCCGTCATGCCGTCGCGCACCTGCTCCATCGTGGCGTTGCCGTTGGTGCTGAAGTCGTTGATCCCCTCCAGCCAGATGACGTCGGTGACGCCGGACAGGGTCAGCACGTCGCGCTCCAGCCGGGACAGGGCGCTCGGGCCGCCGGGCGCGGGATTGGCCGGCGAGTAATCGGCTGGGCCGACCACCTGGTTGCCGCCTATGCCCTGGTTGACCACGCTCATAGGGGCGCCAGCCGCACGCAGGCGCCGGGCCAGCACGTCCGGCCAGCGGTCGTCGCCGTTCAGGGTGCTTGCAGTGCCGTCGGTGATGCTGTCGCCGAAGCACACCACCAGCCCGCCATCCCGTGATTGCACGTCCAGCGCGTCGAGGAAATACCAGGAGGTCGTGCTGTTGGGATAAGCGCTGTCATCCTCCACTGCGCCACGCGGCCCGGCGCCGGGCGGGGTGACGTAGCTGGTTTGCAGCGCCTTGGCGTGCCAGGTGACCGGGCCGGTCTCGCCCACGACGTGGAAGCTTGCGGCGAGCTTGCGACCGATCAACTCCGGCGCCAGGGGGTTGCCGGCAAAGGGCACGAGAACGGCGTCCGACCATGCCTCGGCGCCTGGCGGGACGGTGACGGACGGCTTGCCGCCGAACAGGACCGGGCGGTTGCTGCCGGGCACGAGCGTTGCGCCGCTGGCCTGCAAGCCAAGGAAGGCGCCATCGAAGGTCACGGGCTTAGTGCCGAAGGCGTTGCTGAACCGCAGGCGCATCCGGCTGCCCCACAGCGCCGGATGCAGGATCAGGCGGAAGGTCTGGTTGTTGGCGCCGGCCTCCGGCGACGGCAGGGCGAAGCGCAGGTCGGGCTGGGCGGTGGCGTTGCCGCTGGGATAGGGGCCTTGGGCGGCGGCGGTCCAGCTTGTGACCCAACGCTGGGCGTGGGCGGCGGGGGCGAGGAGCATGAGGATCAGGGCGGGGATGAGGCGGCGCACGCGGGGTCTCCTAAATATTGAACGCGGCATCAGTCGTTGCACGGGACGGCCGGCGTCAGGCCCAGACCCCCTCGCTCGACCCGCCCGCCCGCGGCAGCACCGGCGGCAGCGCCGCAATCCCCGTGATCTCCACCCGCCAAGCCGGGTCCGCCAGCCGCGCCTGCACCGTCAGCCGCGCCGGCTTGTGCCGGGGGTCCAGCCAGGCGTCCCAAGCACGGTTCATCGCCGGATAGTCCGCCATGTCGGCCAGGAACACCTGCACCGTCAGCAGGTGCGCCTTGTCCGTGCCGGCCTGCCGCAGCAGTGCGTCCACCTGCCGCAGCACGTCGGCCGTCTGCGCCTCCGCATCGCCGGAGGCGTCGTCCGGCACCTGGCCCGCCAGGTAAACCGTGGTGTTGTGGACCACTGCGCCAGACAGCCGCGCCTCCGGCGCCAGGCGGGCAATGCCGATCGTTTGCTGCATCCTTCAAGCTCCCATGCCGGTGCCGGCAGTCACACCACGGCCCGGTGCTGCATCAGGGCCAGCATCGGCAGGTCCCACGGCGCGTTGCCGTAGCCCCATCCCCCCGCTTGCCCCGCCTGCTCCAGCCAGTGCCGGACCCGCACGGCCTTGTGCTCCGCGATGCAGTTCTCGCCGGACAGCCGGCCGGTGAGAGTCCCTGCTTCCTCCTCCAACTCGGTCCCGATCACCTGCAGGCCGACGCCGGCGCCGAACCGGTCCGCCACCATCTCCGCGACGGCCAGGCGGCAGGACCCCGTGGCCACCAGCACGGCATGGCCGAGCTGCAGATGCTCCTGCAGCCGCGTGCAGACGGGATCGGACCAGATCACCCGCGGCGTCAGCCTACGCGCCGCCGCCTGCGCCTCCGCCACCGTCACGCCCGTCAACAGTCGCCGTACCATCGCCGCCTTGGTGGCGTCCCGCGCCGAGCCACCGCGGGACACGCCGGGCAGGCCGGACCGCAGGGCGGCAAGGCCGGCCGCCATCGTGCGCCGCCGTCCGCGCAGCACGGTGAGCCAGGGCAGGAAAGTGTCGCGGACCGTCAGAGTCTTGTCGAAGTCGAACACCGCCGTAGGCGCACCGGCCTCTGTCAGCGGCGCGTTCAGCAGGGCCTGGCTGACCGCCGTCTGCTTCCGCGTCCCACCCGCAATGTTCTGCCTGCGTGCAACGTTACCGTCCATCAGCTCGACCTCACCGGATCAACTCCAACAATATATCTACCAGCAGTCCCGGCGCCGTGACCATCGCATCGTGCCCGGCATGAAGGTCCCGCCATCCCCATCCCGCCTGCGACCGCACCCAGGCGCGATGCCCGGCCAGCGGCGCATACTCCGGCCCGGTGCAGGCGACATAGGTGCGCGGCAGCCCGTTGCCAGGCGGCGCCCCCAGCCGCAGCGCCGAGTTGAGCGTGCCAAACGGATGCGGCGTCATGCGCCGGCGCAGCCAGTCCGCGTCGCGGCCGGGCGGCACGGCATATTCGGACGGGTCCGGCGGCGCGATGGACACCCCGCCCGTTTCCTCCGCCAGGCGGCGGCGCAGGGCGGCGCTTTCCTCCGTGCCCAGCTCCAGCGGCGTGCGCCCGTCACGCGGGACGACGCTGTCCAGGTAGATCAACTGCCGTATGCGCTCCGGCATCCGGTCTGCGGCGCCGGTGATGGCGCAGCCGCCGAAGCTGTGGCCGACCAGCACAGCCTCCGTCAGCTCCTCGGCCAGCAGCACGCCGGCCAGGTCGCTGGTGAATGTGTCCAGCGTGATGCCGGCGTGCAGCAAGTGCGCCCGCTCGCCCAGCCCGGTCTGCGTCGGCGTGAACACCCGGTGCCCGGCGGCACGCAGCGGCTCGGCCACGCGCGGCCAGCACCAGCCGCCGTGGAACGCGCCATGCAGCAACACGAAATCGGTCATGCCGCCACCGTAGCCGCCGCTGGGGCGACCGGGAAGCCGGGACGTGCTAGATGCCGCCCCATGCCCGACAGCGAAACCTTTGATCCCGACAAGCCGCTCCGCCGCGCCCTGCGCCGGCAGAAGGCGCTCGCCACCGGGCTGTTGCTGCTGATGGCGGCGCTGATCGTGCTGTCCTACACGCTGCCGGCGTCGTCCTGGACCGACCTGCTGCAAGCCGCCTCCAAGGCCGGGTTCGTGGGCGGCATCGCCGACTGGTTCGCGGTGACGGCGCTGTTCCGCCACCCGCTGGGCCTGCCGATCCCGCACACCGCGATCATCCCCACGCAGAAGGCGCGGCTGGGCCGGTCGCTGGGCCGCTTCATGGCCGGACACGTGTTCACCCCGGAGGAGGTGCGCCGCGTGCTGGGCCGGCTGGACCTGCCGGGCATCGTCGCCCGCTTCCTATCCGACCCCGTTGCCGCCCGGCCCGCCGCCGTGGCCCTGGCCGAGATGCTGCCCCGCGTGCTGGCGACGATCGAGGACGGGCGCGCCCGGCGCACGATGGCCCGCATCGTGCCCCGGCTGGTCGGCGGCCCCGGCGCCGGGCGGATCGTCGCGCGGATGCTGCGGACCCTCGTGGATGGCGGGCGGCATCAGGAGGCGCTGGGCTTCCTGCTCGGCGAGTTGCGGACCCTGCTCGACAACCGGCAGGAAACGCTGGAGGGCTTCATCCAGGACAAGGTGCGCGCCCAGGGCGGGCGGCTGGTCGGCTGGGCGCTGGGCGCGCAGGTGGCGAACCGGGTGATGACCGTGCTGCGGGAGGAGCTGGACCGCATGGGACCCGACGGCAGCACGATCCGCGACGCCTTCGACGCGTGGGCGCGCCGCGAGATCGAGCGCATGGAAACCGACCCGGAGCGCGCCGCGGAGATCGGCCGCGCCGTCCGCCGCGTCATGTCGCACGAGACGGTGCAGGCCTGGCTGTGGGACGTATGGTCCCGGATGCGCCTGGCGCTGGAGGCCGACGCCCGCCGCCCCGGCGGCCACACGCTGTCGGTGATCGAGGGATCGCTCGCCAACCTCGGCGCCTTCCTGGCCGGGGACGAGGCGGCGCGGGCACGGCTGCAAGCCGCGGCGGAAAGCGTGGCGGCGACGCTGCTGCCCACGGCGCAGGCGCAGGTGGCGGCCTTCATCGGCGACGTCATCGCCGGGTGGGACGCGGACTACATCACTGACAAGCTGGAGCTGCGCGTCGGCCGGGACCTGCAATACGTCCGCATCAACGGCACCCTGGTTGGCTTCCTGGTCGGCGGCGCGCTGTTCGGGGTGCTGCGGGCAATGTTCGGAGGGGTGGCGGGGTAGGACGCCGCCGGCCGTCCACGGCATCACGCAACCGCGGCCGGTTGCGGCACGTTGGCCGGCCCATGTTCCAGTTCCGCCTGTCCCGCCCGTCCGGGCTGGACCCGTTCCCCGCAGCACCGCCGCTGTCCCCCATTGAGCGCCTGCCGAAATGGCTGCTGTGCGTGCCGCTGGTCCTGCACTGGATGCTGCTGGCCCTGCGCCATCGCAGCCTGACGCTGCCGAGCGCCGCCAACCCCGGCATCCCCACCGGCGGCCTGGCCGGCGAGGGCAAGCTGGAGTGCCTGGCGCTGATCCCGGCGGAGCTGCACTCCTTCGTCGCCCCGACCGCGGCGGTGCCGCCCGGCCGGGATGCGGAGGCCGTACGGCAGGCGTCCCGGCTGCGATACCCGCTGGTGGCCAAGCCCGACCGCGGCTGGTGCGGCTACGGCGTACGGCGGATCGAGGACGCCGCGGCGTTGCGCGCCTACCAGGCTGCGTTCCCGGGCGACGGCACCTTCTTGCTGCAGCCCTGGCATCCCGGCCCGGTGGAGGCCGGGTTGACCATACGCCGCTGGCCCGGCACCTCGGACGACCGGCACGCGCTGAGCGGGATCACGCTGCGCCACGGACCCGCCGTGCACGGCGACGGGCGGCGGACAGTGGCGGAGCTGGCCGCCGCCGACCCGCGCCTATGCCTGTCCGTCCTGGCAGGCCGCGACCCCGCCCGCATTCCTTGGGCTGGCGAGGCTGTGCCCCTGACGACCGTCGCCAGCCTGCGCGTCGGTGCGCGCTACGAGGACGCAATGCACCTGGCGACACCTGCGTTGCGGGACTACGTAGCCGCAATTGCCGCCGGAATGGGCCTGCGGGCTGGGCGGCTGGACGTGCGTGCCGTGTCGCTGGCGGCATTGCAGGCGGGGCGGTTCACCATCATCGAGGTGAACGGCGCCGGGGCGGAGGCGATCCATGCTTGGGACCCGCGGCTGGGCCTGTGCGAAGCGTTTGCGGCGGTGTTCGCCAATCACCGCGCCTTGTTTGCATTGGGATCTGCGATGCGTGCCCGGGGGCACCGTCCTGTAGGGCCGTGGCGCCTGTCGGCGGCGTGGCTGCGGCAGCAGCGGCTGGCGCGGGGGTATCCGGCATCGAACTAAGTCTTATGTCAGTGGCCCTGCTGGATGATTGCTTCTGGTAGACAGCAGCCCTGCGCATCGGCCTTTCGCAGCAAGGGCCAGGCGGCAGTCCAGCCCTTGGTCTGCAATCGCTGTTCGTAGATGGCTCGCTTCTCCCGGCAGAAGCGCGGCGTCGGGCGTATAATCAAGTTCAGAAGATCGTCCAGGCCGAAGGGGGCGGCAATCTCGCACCCGTCAAGGCCATGCCGCCGAGCGGCGACCGCAGTCGCAGTCTCGGGCCAGCAACGCATCGCCTCCACTGCCGAGACATAGGGAGCGTCGCCGTTGCGGATGTGCATCCGCGCCTGACTCTTGACAGACCATAGGATGGACGGCTCTGCTGTCCTCAGGGCCTCCTCATGCCGCATGTCCTCGGCTGGACCGGTTCGGCCGGGGTCATGCCAAATGACATCCACGTCGCCGGCCGGCGGTGACGGAGGCCGTTGATGCAGGTGGTCCCAGACAGCGTTCCTCACGAAGCCCGCTCCGATCCAGCAGTCCGGCAATTCCAGGGCGCGCACCATGTCCAGAACATGCCAACGGAGCGGATCGGCACGTAGGATGGACCCCACCTGAGACTCGATCCTCATCGTTGGAAGCCTGATGGCAACGTCGGCGGCAGTCAACGTCCGCAAAGGGCTGCAAGCCGGCCTTCAAGCTGAGAGCCTGCCTGAGTGGACACCGGATCGGCCCAGCAGCTTTTTCCCGCGCCGGTCGCCGTGCAGGCTGGCAGACCCGCTTGCAGGCCGAAGCTTGCAGGTAAGTGCGTGACCCAGGCTCCCGGTCTATAAAGCTGACCTTGGCAGCCGTTGGCCAGGAAGCACCGGAGGCCAGGATTGATCAGCCGCTACAGCGACTATGCAGCGAATGAGAGGACGTTCCTGGCCTGGGTGCGGACCACAATCGTCGTCATGGCGTTCGGCTTCCTGGTGGAGAAGTTCGACCTCTTCCTGGAGATCACGGCACGATCGCTGGGCGGCAGGCCACCATCGTCTTTGACCCAAACTGCGGGAGATATTGCCGGCCTGCTGCTGATCCTGCTCGGCGGCGCCATGATCGTCATTTCCACCCTGCGCTACCGCCGGACATCCATCACAACCGGCAGCCCCAGCCTCACCCGCGCTGCCGTCGCCAGCACGTCCGCCCGCTCGTTCATCGCGTCCCCCGAGTGCCCGCGCACCCAGCGCCAGTCAATCGTGTGCGCCTTCGCCGCATCCAGCACCCGGCGCCACAGATCCATGTTCGCCACCGGGTCCCCCGCTGCGTTGCGCCAGTTCCGTCGCACCCATCCGGTCTGCCAGCGCGTAACCCCGTTGCGGAGATATTCGCTGTCGGTATGCAGCACCACGCGGCAGGGCCGGGTCAGCGCCTCCAGCGCCGCGGCAGCGGCGGTCAGCTCCATCCGGTTGTTGGTGGTGGTAGCCTCCGCCCCCGTCAATTCCCGCTCATGCTGGCCGAAACGCAGGATGGCGGCCCAGCCGCCGGGGCCGGGATTGGGTTTGCAGCCGCCGTCGGTCCAGATCTCAACAAGCTCAGAGTCCGTAGGCATGATAGTCCCGGATAGAGAGATGGAAGCGCAGGCGGCGAAGATACTCCAGCGGGTCCTTGCGCGTCACCAGCGCGCCAGGCGGGGTATGCAGCCAGTCGTATAGCCGGGTCAGCAGGAAGCGGATTGCCGCTCCCTGGCACAGCACCGGCAGCGCCGCCCGCTCCGCGTCCGACAATGGCCGCACGGCGTCATAGGCCGCCAGCAGGGCACGTGCACGGGTGACGTTGAACATGAAATCCGGCTCGAAGCACCAGGCGTTCAGGCACACCGCAAGGTCGTATGCCAGCACGTCCGTAGCGGCGAAGTAGAAGTCAATGATCCCCGAAATGCGGCCGTCCAGAAAGAATACGTTGTCCGGGAACAGGTCGGCATGGATGTGCCCGCGCGGCAGGCCACCAGGCCAGGCGCCGACGATGCGGTCCAGCGCCGCCGCCAACTGCGCCGCCAGCCCCGGCTGCACCTCGTCCGCCCGCTCGCCGCTGCGGGCCAGCAGCGGCGCCCAGCTTGCGGGACCCAGGGCGTTGGCGCGAATGGGGAGATAGCCCGCGCCGGCCAGATGCAGCCGGGCCAGCACGTCGCCCAATGGGCCGCAATGCTCCGGCCGCACGCGGCGGGGCCAAACGCCGGGCAGGAAGGTGGTGATGCAGGCCGGCCGCCCGGCAAGCTGGCGCAGGCTGGCGCCGTCGTGCCCGCGCACCGGCTGCGGGCAGGTGATGCCCTGCGTGGCCAGGTGCTCCATCAGGCCGAGGAACCAGGGCAGCTCCGCCGGGTCCACCCGCTTCTCGTAGAGCGTCAGGATGAAGTCGCCGGCCGTGGTGCGAAGCTGGTAGTTGCTGTTCTCGACCCCCTCGGCGATGCCGCGGAAGGCGACGGCGGTGCCGAGCGGGTAGCCTTCCAGGAACGCGGCCAGGGCGTCGTCGGTGACCTCGGTATAGACGGCCACTAAGGCTGCTGCTGCATCAGGCCTGCGGATGCCGCCGGAACCTCGTCATTGCGAACCGCTTGCGGCGTGGCAACCCAGGGACTGCCGGGACTGCCCTTTCGGCCCCTGGGTTGCCGCGGCGCTACGCGCCTCGCAATGACGAATGGCCTCAAATACAGATACAAACACCCAGCCAGCCGCATCAGCAGAGCGGCGCCGGCAGCTTGAACACCACGTCTTCCTGCGTTACCTGCCGCTCCTCGATCTCCAGCACGTAGCGGCGGCCGAGGCTCACTAGTAGCTCCTGCACCAGGCTTTCCGGCGCCGACGCCCCGGCGGTGACGCCCAGCGTCCGCACCCCGTCCAGCGCGGACCAGTCGAGCTGCTCCGCCTTTGGCAGCAGGATCGCCCGCCGCGCCCCCGCACGCTCCGCCACCTCGCGCAGGCGCTGCGAGTTGCTGCTGTTCGGGCTGCCGATCACCAGCACCAGGTCGCAGTTAGGCGCGATCGCCTTCACCGCGGCCTGCCGGTTGGTGGTGGCATAGCAGATGTCCTCCCGTTTCGGCCCCTCAATCGCCGGGAAGCGGCGGCGCAGGGTGGCGACGATCTCGGCGGTGTCGTCCACCGACAGGGTGGTCTGGGTGATGAAGGCCAGGCGGTCCGGCGTCGCCGGCTGCACCGCCTCCGCCTCCGCGGTGTTCTGCACCAGCGTCACGCTGCCCGGCGGCAACTGGCCCATCGTGCCCACGACCTCCGGGTGCCCGGCATGGCCGATCATCAGGATATGGCGGGTGCCGGGGCCGCCATCGGCGAAGTGCCGCTCGGCCTCGCGGTGCACCTTGCTGACCAGGGGGCAGGTGGCGTCGAGATACAGCAGGTTGCGCCGCTCGGCCTCTGCCGGCACAGACTTCGGCACGCCGTGTGCGCTGAACACGACGTGGCCGTCGGCCGGCACCTCGTCCAGCTCCTTGACGAAGACGGCACCCTGCGCCTCAAGCGCCTCGACCACCGTGCGGTTGTGCACGATCTCGTGCCGGACGAAGACGGGCGTGCCGTAGCGGCGCAGCGCCTCCTCGACGACGCGTATGGCGCGGTCCACCCCGGCGCAGAAGCCGCGGGGGCCGGCCAGCACGACGTGTAGGCGTGGAAGGGGGGCAATATGGGTCATGGGATCCGGCTTGCAGGCGCGCGCACTATGCCGCCGCGCTCATGCCGCTACAACTGGTGCTGCGCCCGGCCCGGCGCGACCCCCGGCCCGGCCGGCACAGCACGGAGATTTTGATGGCTGCCCTGCTTCCCACTCCCTTGCCCCGCGCCCCTCTTCTCCGGGCGGCGGCGCTGCTGGCCCTGCTGATGCCTGCCCTGGCGGGCTGCGGCAGCCCCGAGGACCCCTTCGCGCCCGCCTGCCCCAACGTCGGCCTGGTGCGGGATGCCGCTGACCTGGTGCGCTACCGCGGCGCCGGGCGGGACCTGACCGACCTGGTGCTGAACGGCCGCCTGACCGGCGTTGGCGGCTCTTGCAAGCGGGACGGCTCGGCCACGGTTGTGACGACCGTGCAGGTCGGGATGGAGTTGCAGCGCGGCCCAGCGGCGCCGGCGCGTCAGGCGCAAATTGCCTACTTCGTCGCCGTGCTGGACGGGGACCGCATCCTGGACAAGCAGGTGTTCCAGCTCAGCGCCGAGTTCCCGGCCAACGCCGACCGCTTGCGCCTGTCCGGGGACAGTGTGGAACTGCGCCTGCCGGTCAAGCCGGACAAGACGGCCGCAGCCTACCGCATCCAGATCGGCTTTCAACTCACGCCCCTCGAGTTGGAGGTGAATCGGCGGCGCCTCGCCCGATAAACCAGCAACGATCGGACAGCCAATGATCCTGTATGCGTGCCACCCCGAGGTGGTGATGGACCCGGCCGTTCCCGTCCCGCGCTGGCATCTATCCGATGTGGGCGTCCACCGGATGCGCGCCTTTGCCGCCGCCCTGCCGCGCCCGGACGCGGTCTGGGCCAGCACGGAGTGCAAGGCCATCGAAGCCGCCGGCATCCTGGCGGCACGCTTCGGCCTGCCGGTGCAGGTCCACCCCGGGCTGAACGAGAACGACCGGAGCAGCACCGGCTACTTGCCGCCGGAGCGGTTCCAAGCCGCCGCGGACGCCTTCTTCGCGGCGCCGGACCGCTCCTACCAGGGCTGGGAGCGTGCGGTGGATGCGCAGGCGCGAGTGGCCGCGGCCTGGGACGGAATCGTTGAGGCGCCGGGACGGATCGTGATCGTCGGGCACGGCGGGACCGGGACGCTGCTGATGTGCCGCCTGGCGGGGCTGCCGATCAGCCGGACGCATGATGCGCCGCGGCAGGGATGCTATTGGGCGTGGGACCCGGCGGCGGGGCAGTTGATCCATGGGTGGAACCTGATGCCCTGAGCCGGGCGGCTTAGGTTGGATACCTAAGCGCCGGGTGAGGAAACGTTGTCTTGCAGAGCTGGAATGTGCATGCGACATGCACGTGCCGGATGGATGCTACCTGGAGGTGGAAGATGCCGATCACTGCTTCACGACATGATCCCGCCCGCCGGGCAACGAACGTCACCCTGCCGCAAGCCCTGGTGCAGGAAGCACGGGCGTTGCGTATTAACGTGTCAAAGGCCTGCGAGCAGGGATTGGCCGCGGCGGTTGCGGACGCAAAAGCCAAGAAGTGGCAGCAGGAGAACCGGACCCCCTTTGAGGCTTGGAACGACCATGTGGAGCAGAATGGCACTCCATTGGCGGAATTCCGCCAGTTCTGACCATCCCATCGCCCGCTGGCACGGTTCGACGTGCATCCCAGGCCCGGCCGCGGCGCCGGTCTTACCGTGGACGTTCAAGCGGCGCTGCTGGATTATCTTGCAACCCGCACTGTCCTGCTGCTGCCCACATCCGCAGCACCAGCGCCGCTCAAGGACTTGAACCCGACCTTCGACATCGGCGGGGAGGCGTATGTCCTTGCAACACAGGCTATTGCCGCGGTCTTGTCGAGGGATCTTGGAAAACCCGTTGCCTCCCTTGCCGATCAGCAGGACGCCATCGCCCGGGCGCTGGATCTCTTGCTCATGGGCTACTAATCACACCACCGCTGCCGGACGCAGCGCACACTTTTCTGCCGCCTCGGCCTCCTCCACCTGCAATGTCGCGTGGTCCAGGCCGAATTGGTCGTGCAGCATAGCGCACGCTGCCTGCACCAGCCCCGCATCCGGGCGGGAAAGGACCAAATGCGCCGTCAGTGCCGTGCGGGTCGTGCTGAGGCCCCAAATGTGTAGGTCGTGCACCTCCACGACGCCCGGCAACCGTTCCAGCGCGGCCTGCACCGCAGCCTGGTCCACACCGGCGGGAACGGCGTCCATCGCCAGGTCCACGCTCTGCCGCAGCAGGCCCCAGGTGCTCCAGGTGATCAGCCGCCACGATGCCAAGGCTAGTGAGCGGGTCGAGCCACTGCCATCCCGTCCACAGGATCAGTGCGCTGGACACCACGACGCCCAGAGACACCGCGGCATCCCCCACCATGTGCAGGAAGGCCCCGCGGACGTTCAGGTCGCCGTGCCGCCCGCGCAGGAACAGCAGCGCCGTGCCGCCGTTCACGATGATGCCAGCCGCCGCCACGAGCATGACCGGCCATGCAGCAACCGGCGCCGGGCTGCCGAAGCGCCCCGCCGCCTCCACTGCAATGGCGCCGCAGCTCAGCAGCAGGATGACCGCGTTGCCCAGCGCCGCCAGGATGCTGCTGCGGCCCCAGCCATAGGTCCGGCGCGGGGTGGGCGCGCGCCGGGTCAGGGTGGCGGCACCCCAGGCGATCAACAGGCCCAGCACGTCGCCGAGGTTATGGACGGCATCGGCCAACAGGGCGACGGAGTTGGCAGCCAGGCCATAGAACACCTGCAGCGCGACAAAGGCCGCATTGAGGGCGGCGCCGATGGCGAAGGCCCGGCCGAACGCCGCAGGAGCGTGGCTGTGGCCGGCGTGCCCGTGCGGATGGCCGTGATGGGCGTGCTCGTGATGGCTATGGTCGTGCGGCATTGCGGCGCTCCTGCGTTGGCGGCAGGTTAGTGCTGTAGCGCCCGCACGGCACCGGCCAATCGCCGCATCCTTTGTAATTCCCACGCCCCGGGGTCGGAGCATCCTGCCATGCCTGATGCACGCTTCACCACGGACCATCTCTGGGTCCGCCTGCACGATGGAACTGCCACCGTCGGGATCACCGGGTTTGCGAGCGACGCCTTAGGTCCCATCACACGGGTCGAGTTGCCGCAGCCGGGCCGCCGGGTGCTGGCCGGCGAAGTCTGCGCCGCCATCGAGACGGTGAAGGCGGCAAGCGACGCCCATGCGCCTGTGAACAGGCAGATACTGGAGGCCAATGCCGCCCTGCTCGACGACCCGGCGCTTGTCAACCGGGACCCGGAGGGTGCCGGCTGGCTATATTGCATGATGCCGGACGATCCCGCCGGCCTCGGGGGCCTAATGGACCAGGCCGCCTACAACGCCCTTATGGACGCGCTGTAGGCGGTGCCGGGCCGTCAGCGACGCAGCGTCAGGTCCCAGGGCGCGCGTGTCGCCTCCATGTAGGCCTGGCCGCGGTCAATGCCGATATCGGCCAACTGACGGTCGTCCATCTCGGCCAGCAGGCGGCGGGTGTGATGGGCGTGCAGCATCGCCTTCAGCAGCGCCCAGACCGTGCGGACGGGCGCGCGCGGCGCAATGCGGGGCGCGAATTGGACGGGGATGACGGTGCCTTGGATTGCCATGATGCCTCTCCTGCAGGTTGGCATGACGAAGATGGGATTACCTATGTAATCAGGGAAACGAATTGCCTTGATATGGAGGATCAGCGATACTGATGACCATGACCCACCCCGCCGCGCTCGATCCCGACCTGCTCCGCACCTTCACCTACATCGCCGAGGACGGCAGCTTCACCCGCGCCGCCCAGCGCGTCGGGCGCACGCAGTCGGCGGTGTCCATGCAGATGCAGCGGCTGGAGGGCATGCTCGGGGAACGCCTGCTGTCCCGCGGCAAGGGCGGCACCGTGCAGCTCACCCCGCACGGCGAGTTCCTGCTGCACCGGGCGCGTGACCTGCTGGCCCTCAACGACGAGATCTGGAGCAGCTTCCGCGTGCCCTCTGTCCACGGCACCGTCCGGCTCGGCACGCCGGACGACTACGCGCTGCGATACCTGCCCGGCATCCTCAAGCGCTTCGCCGAAAGCCACCCGTCGGTGCAGGTGGACGTGCTGTGCCTGCCGTCGTCGGACCTGGTCGAGAAGCTGCGGGCCGGCGAGCTGGACCTGACGCTGTGCTCGGACGGCCACGAACTGCCGGGCTACAAGTCGGAGCCGCTATGGCGGGGGCCGCTGGCTTGGATCACCTCGGTGCGCCACGCCACGCATCGGCTGGACCCGCTACCGGTGGCGCTGGCGCGGGAGCATTGCCCGTGGGCGGCGGCGGCGGTACGGGCGCTGGACGCGGCCGGGCGGCGCTACCGGGTGGCCTACCGCTCGGCCACGCAGGTCGGCACCCATGCGCCGGTCGTGGCGGGGCTGGCGGTCACGGTGTCCACCATCTCCTGGCTGCCGGAGGGGCTGCGTGCGGTGCGGCCGGAGGAGGGTCTGCCGCCGCTGCCGGATTTCGGCATCCTGATGATGCGGAACCCAGAGGCGCGGCAGCCCACCACGGATGCGCTGGCCGCCTACATCTCCGATACCTTCCGCACGGAGGCATCGCGCGGCTTGTCAGCGGCGGCGTAGCTACCGCGTACCCACCATGAACAGCCGCGGGAACGGCAGCAGCACCGCGCCGTCCGGCAGGACCGGGTAGGCCTCAGCCACTCCGGCGCGGTAGCGGGCGAGGAACCCCGCCCGTTCCGCCTCGTCCAGCGGCGCCAGGAACGGGCGCAGGCCGCTGCCCTTGAACCACTCGACCACCGCGTCGGCGCCGCCGGGCAGGACGTGGTGGTAGGTCGTGCGCCACACGTCCACCCGGCTGCACCAGGCCCGCAGCACCCGATAGTACCAGTCCGGCGTTCCCATCCCCGTCCGCATCCCGGCCGCCTCGGCCAGCTTGCCGGCCCAGGGGCCAGCCGCGGCGACCTCCCGCATCAGGCGGTGCGCCGGCTCGTCCAGGTTGTCCGGCATCTGCACCGCCAGGCTGCCGCCGGGTGCCAGCCTTGCCGCTAGGCGGGGCAGCAGCGCCGCATGGTCCGGCAGCCATTGCAGCACGGCATTGGCCAGCAGCACCCCGAACGGCCCGGGATCGTCCCACGTCTGGATGTCGGCAACCGTGAAGCGGACGCCCGGCATACGCGCACGCGCCGCGGCGATCATGTCGGGAGAGCTGTCCACGCCCTCAATCGCAGCATCGCCAAAGCGCGCGGCCAGGACCTCGGTCGAGTTGCCGGGACCACAGCCCAGATCGCACATCTGGCTCGCGGCCGTATCGGGAATGGCCGTCACCAGGTCGCGCGCTGGCCGGGTCCTCTCGTCCTCGAACGCGCCATACTGCGCCGGCGACCAGGTCACAGCGCTACAATGCCGCGAGTATGCTTTCTGCCTTGCTCACGTCGAAGTCACCGGGCTTCTCGACCGCGAGGTGCTCCACCTTGCCATCCCTGACCACCATTGCGTAGCGCTGGCTGCGTATGCCCAGGCCACGTGCGGTCAGGTCCAGCTCCAGGCCCAGCGCCTTGGTCATGACCCCAGAGCCGTCGGCCAGCATCATGATGCGGTCATCCACGCCCAGCTCCTTGCGCCAGGCCTCCATCACGAACACGTCATTGACCGCCATGCAGGCGATGGTGTCCACGCCCTTTGCCCGCAGCGCGTCCATGTTCTGCAAGTAGCCCGGCACATGCCGTGCGCTGCATGTCGGCGTGAACGCGCCAGGGGTGGCGAACAGCACGACGGTCTTGCCGCCGAACACCTCGTCGGTCGTGACCTCCTTCGGCCCTTCTGCCGTGGCGGCAGTCAGCTTCATGGCGGGAATGGCGTCGCCGGTCTTAATCATCGCGCGGGTCCTCCTGGCGGTGTTGACCGTTCCTAACCGTCCCCACTGCGTGAGTCACCCCGGGGCGGCTTGCCTTGGGCCGCGGCGGAACCAACATACTGGTGATGCTCGACGACGACACCAACCTGACCGGTCAACTGCTGATCGCCATGCCTGGGATGCAGGACTTGCAATTCGCCGGGGGCGTCATACTGCTGTGCGCCCATACCAGCGAAGGGGCGATGGGTATCGTGCTGAACCAGCCGCTGGCTCAGCCCAGCTTCGACGCATTATTGAAGCAGCTCGACGTCGAGCCCGTGCCGCCGGCCCGGCAGATACAGTTGTGCAAGGGCGGCCCGGTGGACCAGGGGCGAGGCTTCGTGCTGCACACCTCGGACTGGACCTGCGACGGCAGCCTGGTCGTGGACGACAACCTGGCGCTGACCGCAAGCCTTGATGTGCTGCAGGAGATCGCCTCCGGCGGCGGCCCGCGGCAGGGGCTGCTGGCGCTGGGCTATGCTAGTTGGGGGCCGGGCCAGTTGGATCAGGAGATGGGGCAGAATGTCTGGCTGTCGGTGCCGAACAAGTTGGACCTGCTGTTCGACCGGGACCATGAGACGAAGTGGCGCCGGGCGCTAGGCATCCTGCGGATAGACCCGCTGCTGCTGTCGGGCGTTGCCGGGCGGGCCTGACCTGCCGTTACCAGACAAAGTGCTGTATGCACGCCGCCGGGGCTAGCCCGGCTGCCGCCGCTTCCGCCCGGGTCCGCGCAGTGTCGCCGCCCAGGTGCGCGCCGTGCAGCCCGCCGAGCACCCAGCAGGCATCTAGACCCATGGCCGCCGCCCCAGCGATGTCCGTCCGCAGCGCGTCGCCCACCGCCAGCACCCGGTCGTGCGGCAGGTCCAGCATGTCCAGCACCGGACGGTAGATCGCCGGGTCGGGCTTGCCGAGCGAACGCACGTCGCCGCCCATGTCAACATAGCGCACCGCCAGCGTCCCGGCGCAGACCACGCGGACGCCGCCGCGTATGACCTCCAGGTCTGGGTTGGCGCAGATCATCGGCAGGCCGAGAGCGGCGCTACGCTCGAGCACCGGGTCATAATGCGACGGGTCCGTCTGCGGCGCATGGTCGTCTGGCCCGGTGTTGAGCATGAAGTCCGCGCCGTCCGGCCCTTCCAGCACCTCCAGGTCCAGCCCGGCCAGCAAGCCGCGGTCCCGCTCCGGCCCTAGGTGGAACACGCGGCGGCCCAGGGCGGCATACCAGGGGTCCTTGCGCTCGCGCAGCATAAGGTGCGTCGCTTCGCCGGAGGTCATGACGCCGTCGTACAGCCTCTCCGGGATGTCCATGCGGGTGAGCTGCCGCATGATGCTGTCAGCACGGCGAGGCGCGTTGGACAGCAGCACGATCCGCTTGCCGGCGCTGCGCAGGGTGGCGAGGCAGGCAGGCGCGCCGGGGATCGGCGCGACGCCGTCGTGGATGACGCCCCACAGGTCCAGGATGAAGCCGTCATAGCCGTCCGCAACCTCGCGGAAGCCGTCGAGGTGCTTCATGTCGGCAGCCAGCCCGGCAGCCTGAACCGTCATCGCGAGCCGCCCTTGCAGCGCGGCCGCTCAAGGACTGCGATGGCGGCGCCTGGGTTGCCGCGCCGCCGCGCTTCCGGCACTGACGAGGGTTGATCATCCACCATCATGCGTCCACTCCCACTGCGTCCTGAGCGCATGCAAACCCCTGCTGCCGCAACGCTGCCAACAGTTCCCGCTTGATGCGCGGTACCAGGCCGGGGCCGGCGAGGCTGAACGCGGTGTAAAGCTGCACCAGGCTAGCCCCCGCACGTATCTTCTCCAGCGCGTCCGCCCCGGTGGCGACACCGCCGCAGCCCACCAGCACCAACCGGCCCGCTGCCAGGCGATGTGCCCGCGCGACCAGCCGGGTGCTGGCCTCGCGCAGCGGCCGCCCGGACAGCCCGCCAGCCTCTCCGGCCCAATGCGAGCGCAGGGTGTCCGGCCGGGCGACGGTGGTGTTGGACACGATCAGCCCATCCACGCCGTGGCGCACGGCGGTCTCGACGATAGCCTCCATCCCGCCGTCGGGCAGGTCGGGCGCGACCTTCACCAGCAGCGGCGGGCGGCTTGGCGCCCCGGCGGCGATGGCGGCCAGGATTGCGGACAGCCGCGCCTCCCCTTGCAGGTCGCGCAGGCCCGGAGTGTTCGGCGAGGACACGTTGATGACGATGTAGTCCGCGTGCGGCGCCATCGCGGCGACCAGGGCGGGCAGGTCACGCTCGGGGTCCGCACCGTCCCTGTTGATCCCGACGTTGGCGCCGACCGGCACGCTTCGCTGGACCGGCCCTCGCGGCAACGCGGCGAGGCGCGCGGTGAAGGCGGCGATCCCGCGGTTGTTCAGGCCGTAGCGGTTGATGACCGCGTCGTCCTCCGGCAGCCGGAATACGCGAGGACGGGGATTGCCGGGCTGCGGACGCGGCGTGACCGACCCAGCCTCGATGAAGCCGAAGCCCACGCGGCGCAGGCCGCGCAGCGCCATTGCATCCTTGTCGAACCCGGCGGCCAGGCCGATGGGATTGCGGAAGTGCAGGCCCATGGCGTGGACGTGCAGCGCCGGGTCGTCAGGGCGTGTATCCCGTCCGGCCAGGCCCAGCCGAAGGGCGGTGATGGCCAGCCGGTGCGCCCGCTCCGGGTCGGCGCGCGCCAGCAACGGCATCAGGGCGGAGGCGAGGCTTGGCGTCATGCCGGGGTGTCTGCCCGATCCTGGCCGTGCTGGAAAGGCTCGGTCCGAGGTTTCGTCCGAGGTTTCCCTGGGATGCAATCCGCCGTAAAACCCGGAGCCATGTGGGACGAGCCTTATCTGGAAACATGCTGCCGCTCGGCGCTGCACCGCCTGACCCTGGTGGACGCCGCCGGGCGGCCCGGCGGCCTGAAGGACGGACCCTGCCTGGAACGCCTGGCCAGCATGGGCCTGGCCGCCGAACGCGGGGGACGGTTCCACATCACCGCCGCCGGCCGGGACCGGCACCGGAGCGAGATCATGAAGGTGCTTCCGGCTCCCTCTCCCTCCGGGAGAGGGTTGAAGTGAGGGAAGCCGCGAGCACGATCCCCAACCATTGCGATGCGAATTAACGCTGCTATTTTAATAGCATAAGCCGTACGGCCTCCCTCACCCTGGCCCTCTCCTGGAGGAAGAGGGAGGCGGAAGTCTTTCTTTCATCATCGTCTTCGCCCGCGCCAGCAGATCCGGGGAGATGATGCGCTTCGGCCCGGCCACGATGCCGCGGGCACGCAGCGGCGCGTCCAGCGCCTCGATCGCTTCCCGCCACAGCCGCCAGTCGCTGCGCTCCCTGGGGTGGCCGGGGTTCGGCGGCAGCCCGCGCCAGCCCCAGATGCGCAGGATGCGGGCATGGAGCAGCTCCAGCGCGCCGGCGCGATACAGCACGTCCAGGCACTTCACCACGTCCTCCACCCGGCATGGGCCAGCAGGTGGCGGCGCCGCCGCCGGATCGTGCTGGGCATGGAGGACGGCCGCCGCCCAGAACCAGGCGGCCTCGACGGAGGGAAACGGCGGGACGGGCATGAAGTTAAATCCTGGGTTAACAGAACATAAGTAGAACATTGGTTGATGCCGGATTCAAGCAAGCAAGGTGCGAATTCCTAGTTGCCGCGGCCTGAAATCCTAGCCATGATGCGATCATGAAACATGAGGATGTTTGGCGTGCGCTTGACACGCTGGCGGCGGAGTACGGCCTATCGGCCTCCGGGCTGGCCAAACGCGCCGGCCTGGACGCGACAACTTTCAACCCCAGCAAGCGCCGGATGCCGGACGGCCGTGCCCGCTGGCCCAGCAGCGAGAGCCTGTCGAAGGTGCTGGATGCCACCGGCGCCAGCTTGGAGGCATTCACGGCGCTGGTGACCGGATCGCCGCTCGTCACCTCGGCCCGTCCGGCCCGGCGCATCCCGCTGCTCGGGCTGGCGCAGGCGGGCGGTGACGGCTACTTCGACGACGCCGGCTTCCCAGTGGGCGGGAGCTGGGACGAGGTCGGCCTGCCGGAGATCGCCGACCCCCATGCCTACGCGCTGGAGATTTCCGGCGACTCGATGGAGCCTGTGTTCCGCGACGGCGACATGGTGGTGGTTTCGCCGGCCGCGCCGATCCGCCGGGGCGACCGGGTGGTGGCCCGCACCCTGGCCGGCGAGGTGATGGCCAAGCAGCTCGCCCGCCGCTCCGCCCGGCGGATCGAGCTGAAAAGCCTGAACCCGGAGCACCGCGACCGCAGCTTCGACCTGATGGAGGTCGCCTGGGTGCATCGGATCATCTGGGCCAGCCAGTAGGGTTTTCTTCTCCCTTTCCCTCCGGGAGAGAGTCGGGGTGAGGGGGCGGGTAAGGACGGAGCTATCCAACGCGGGCGGCTTGCCAGTGGCGCTGTCGGGCCTTTGCTCCGCAGCCAAGACCCCCCTCACCCCGACCCTCTTCCGGAGGGAGAGGGAGAAGCAGGCAGCGCCACCACCGATTCTGCTTGGCGCGGCGGCATGGCCGCGCAACCATGCCCCGGCAATCGCTGGGACATCCCTCATGCGCGCCCTCATTCTCATAATGGTCCTGTTCGCCGCCCTTCCCGCCCGCGCCGCGGAGGCCGTGGACATGCTGCTCGTCCTCGTGTCCGACGTGTCCCGCAGCGTGGACGACTCCGAGTTCACGATGCAGAAGGACGGCTATGCCGCAGCCTTCAACGACCCGCGCGTGGTCGCCGCCATACGCAACGGCGCGGTCGGCGCCATCGCGGTCTGCTACGTCGAGTTCGCCGGGTCGTTCGAGGTGCAGACCGTCCTGCCCTGGCGCGTCGTGCGCGACGCCGCCAGCGCCCGGGCGCTGACAGACGAGATCACGGCGGCGCCGCGCAGCTTCTACGGCCGCACCAGCATCAGTGCCGGCATAGACCGCGCGATGCACTTGCTGCGCGACGCCCGCGGCCAGTTCGAGGCGCAGCGGCAGGTGATTGATGTGGCCGGCGACGGCACCAACAACAGCGGACGCGACGTGCAGGCCGCTCGGGACGACGCGGTGGAGGCCGGCGTCACCATCAACGGCCTGGCCATCATCAACGAGCATCCCGTCAGCTACACCTACGCCCACGTGCAGCCGCCGGGCGGGCTGCCGGAATGGTATCGTCAAAACGTGACCGGCGGACCCGGCAGCTTCGTGGTGGAAGTGCGGGAGTTCTCGCAGTTCGGAGAGGCCATGACCCGCAAGCTTATCAACGAGATCGCCGCCCTGCCCGGCCCCACCGGCAAGGCGCCGCTGTAATGGGACTGCTGGTCAACGGCTTGTGGTCGGACGAGTGGTACGACACGTCCAAGAGCGGAGGGGCGTTCCAGCGCTCGGAAAGCCGATGGCGCAGTTGGGTGACGCCGGGCGGGCGGCCTGGCCCGACCGGGCGCGGCGGGTTCGCGGCGGCCGCGGGGCGCTACCACCTGTATGTGTCCCTCGCCTGCCCCTGGGCGCACCGGACGCTGATCCTGCGGCGCCTGAAGGGGCTGGAGCGGATGGTCGGCCTGTCCGTCGTGAACCCCGTCATGCGGGAGGGCGGCTGGTCGTTCGCGCCCGGCCCCGGCGTGGTCGCCGATCCCGGCGGCGCCGCATTCCTGCATGAGATCTACACCCGCACCGAGCCGGGCTGCACCACCCGCGTCACGGTCCCGGTGCTGTGGGACCTGCAAACCGGCACCATCGTCAGCAACGAGAGCGCCGACATCCTGCGGATGTTCAACTCCGCCTTCGACGGCATCGGCGCCCTGCCCGGCGACTACTATCCGGAGCCGCTGCGCCAGGACATAGACACCCTCAACAGCCACATCTACGCGACGGTGAACAACGGCGTTTACCGGGCAGGCTTCGCCACCACCCAGGCCGCCTACGATGCCGCGGTGCATCCGCTGTTCGAGACGCTTGACTGGCTGGACGACCACCTGGCCCGGCGCCGCTTCCTGTGCGGGGACGTCATCACCGAGGCCGACTGGCGCCTGTTCACCACCCTCGTGCGGTTCGATCCCGTCTATGTCGGGCATTTCAAGTGCAACATCCGGCGCCTCGTGGATTACCGTGTGCTGTGGGCCTATGCCCGCGACCTGTATGCCCAGCCCGGCATACGCGACACCGTGGATTTCGACCACATCCGCTGGCACTACTACATGAGCCACCCCACCGTGAACCCGTACGGCATCGTGCCTGCCGGGCCGATCCTGGATTGGGACGCGCCGCCGCTGCGCGCCCCGGGCGTCCAGATGGCGGGCGAAATAGAGGCGGCGCATGGAGTTGCGTAACCTTGGCCGCTCCGGCTTGCGAGTCTCGGCCATTGGGTTGGGCTGCAACAACTTCGGCGGGCGCATCGGGATGGAGGCGAGCCGCGCCGTGGTCCATGCGGCGCTGGACGCCGGGATCACCCTGTTCGACACCGCCGACGCCTACGGCGAGCGCGGCGGGTCGGAGACGGCGCTTGGCGAAATCCTCGGTCCCCGCCGCAAGGACATCGTGCTGGCGACCAAGTTCGCATTGCCGATGGATGATGCCGAGACCCTCAAGGGCGCCAGCCGCCGCTACATCATGCAGGCGGTGGAGGCGAGCCTGCGGCGGCTGCGAACCGACTGGATAGACCTGTATCAGCAGCACCGCCCGGACCCGCTGACGCCCATCGAGGAAACGCTGCGCGCCCTGGAGGATCTGACCCGCGCCGGCAAGATACGCTACGCCGGGTGCAGCAACCTGCCGGCCTGGCAGGTGGCGGACGCCGACTGGACGGCTCGCCACCTCGGCATCCCCGGCTTCGTGTCCTGCCAGGACGAGCTGTCTCTGCTGGTGCGCGGCAACGAGGCGGAGCTGATGCCGGCGATGTGCGCGCACGGCCTGGGCCTGCTGCCCTACTTCCCGCTGGCGAGCGGTTTGCTGACGGGCAAGTATCGCCGCAACCAGCCAATGCCCGAAGGCGCGCGGCTGACCGGGACCCAGCGTCTGGCCGACCGTTATTTGACCGACGCCAACTGGGCCGCGGCCGAGCGGCTGCAGGACTTTGCCGAGGCACGCGGCCACACCATCCTGGAACTCGCATTCAGTTGGCTGCTGGCCCAGGCCCCGGTGTCCAGCGTCATCGCCGGGGCGACCCGGCCGGAGCAGGTCCAGGCCAACGTCGCCGCCGGGGGCTGGATGCTGACGTCTGAGGACCTGGCTGAGGTGGACCGGATCACCGTCAAGGCCTGAGAGCCTGTTTGGGTGGACTCCGAGTCAGTCCAGTGGTGCTTTTCCGCGCCGGACTTTAGCCATTGCCCACTCAAACAGGCTCTGACCAGCCGGATGTTCCGGCCTCTCACATAAACGCTAGGGAACCTTCATCGGCCTCGTCCGTCATGGTGGCTCACACCCCAGCGGCGGAGCATTGCCATGGCAACGGACACCAAGAACGTCCCGAATGACGTGCTGACGACGGACGCGGCCCGGGGTGCAAGCGTGCAGCCGGGGGTGACGGAGCGGACCGTCGCCACCGATGTGGCCGCCACCGAAGTCATCCCCGTACTGCGGGAAGAGTTGAAGGTCAGCAAGCGCGAGGTCGAAACCGGCCGGGTCGTCGTCCATAAGACGGTGTCCGAGCGGGACGAGAACGTGGAGATGCTGCTTTGCCGCACGGACGTCTCCGTCGAGCGCGTGCCGGTTGGCCGCACCGTGACGGAGGCGCCAGCCTCCCGCGAGGAGGGCGACGTCCTCATCATCCCGGTAATGGAAGAAGTGCTGGTGGTGGAGAAGCGCCTCGTCCTGAAGGAGGAGCTTCATATCCGCAAGACCACCACCGAACGTACAGCCCATGAGGTCGTGCGGCTTCGTACGGAAAGCGTGAAAATCGAGCCGACCGGGAGCATTTCCGTGTCTGGCGATAGCAGCAAGGAGAGCTGATTATGAGTGGTTCCTACGTCAACAACGACTCGCGGTCCGAGAAGCTGAACGATGCGGCTGCGCACGACACAGGCCTATACAATCCGGATACGCACGACAACCAGATCGTTGCGCTGTATGACACCATGTCCGAGGCCAACAAGGCGCGTGACATGCTGGTCCATGCCGGCGTGAGCAGCGAATCCATCCAGGTGATGGACAAGTCCGCCGATACCATGGCTGGCGGCGTGGATTACGAAGCTGGCAACCAGGGCATGTGGGGCGCGATCAAGAGCCTGTTCATCCCTGACGAGGAGGCGCACGCCTACAATCACGCAATCAGCAAGGGCCACGCCATGGTTGTGGTGTCTCCGGCGCGCTCTGCGAACCGGGAAGCCATCATCCATACGCTGGAAAGCACCAACCCGATTGACTTCGATGCGAAGCTGGAGGAGTGGCGCCAGGCCGGCTATGATTACCAAGGTGCGGGCAGCCAGGGTGCAAGCGGCAACACGTTAAGCGCGACGGTGAACCGGGCGGCTTCGACCCCCGCCAACTATGCGGTGAACCAGACGACGGCGACGGACAATATTCCGGCAAGCGCAGGAATGGCCAGCACCGCAGCGACGATGGGCGCCAGTCCGACGAGCGCAATGGCGGGGACGCCCAGCACCCCAGCCGCGGGCACGTCCGCTGCAGGCGCCCGCACATCCAAAGCGGCCGGCGACACCGATACGATCAAGGTAGTGGAAGAGCGCTTGCGGGTCGGCAAGCGTGAGGTTGCGGCCGGCGCTGTCCGCGTGCGCAGCTATGTCGTCGAGCGCCCGGTCGAGGAGCAGGTCAGCCTGCATGAGGAGCGGGTTCATGTCGAGCGGCACCCGGTTGACCGTGCGGTGACGACGGCAGATGCGGCAGGGGCGTTCCAGGAGCGCACCATCGAGGCGCAGGCGCGGTCAGAGGAGGCAGTTGTGCAGAAGGATGTGCGCGTAGTGGAAGAGATCGGCATCAAGAAGGACGTCAGCGACCGGACCGAGACCGTGCGCGATACCGTCCGCAAGACCGAGGTTGACGTGGAGGACACGTCTGCCGCTACCCGCCCATCTGGCGCTACGACCACGACCGGCAACACCGCGAAGGGTAGCAGCGACAGCATGGGCACCGGTGGCCAGACCACGAACCCGACGGCCGGCGCCACGACCAGCGGCACCAACGCCCCGCGCAAGTAAGCCATGCTTCCTGCTCCCTCTCCCTCCGGGAGAGAGTCGGGGTGAGGAAGGCCGCATGGACCGTAACTGGGCCATGCGGCTTTTACTTTTTCTGGATGACGGTAGCGCATGCGGCTTCCCTCACCCCAGCCCTCCCCCGGAGGAAAAGGGGACAGGAAACAGCCAAGGAAGCCTCCAGCCTCTCATTTCATTGTAGGACGTAGCGATGCGTTGGACCGCTCTGCTTATCGCCGTCGGCCTGCTCGGCTGCAGCACCCCGCTGCAAATTGATGGCTTCGGCGCCACTGCCCCTGCATTCGATCCCGTGCGCTTCTTCACCGGCCATGTCCGCTCCTGGGGCGTCCTGGAGGACAGGTCGGGTCAGCCTACCAGCATCGTCACCACCGATTGCACAGGGGATGCCGATGGCCCGGACGGACTGCGCATGACTCAGCGCCTGACCATCGGTGGGGATCCTCCGGTAACGCGCACATGGCACATGACCCGGGTCGCACCGGGCCGGTTCGAGGCGACGGCCAATGATATGGTCGGGACCGCCACCGGGGAGGCCAGCGGCCGTGCGTTCCACTGGCGATGGACCCTTGCGCTAAGTCCGGGCAACGCCCTCAAGGACGTCACGATGGAACAGTGGTGGTACTTGCTGGATGACGGCTCCATGCTCAACCGCACGACGGTCAGCAAGCTCGGCTACATCGCTGCCGAGGTGACGGAGCACTTCGCCCCTGTGCGCTGACGTGCTTGCCGGCTGGCCGGTCCTGGATGTGCTGCCGGGCATTCGGGCGAGGATCGTGCGCGACATGCCGCCGCTCGACCCAGCGCTGGATGCTGTTGTGGAGCAACATTGGCAGGCTGCCTGCGCCCGGCATTCCTTGTTCAACGGCCGGGTGTTCTGCGCCGACCGGTATGATGCCGGCGAACTGGACGGCCATTGGACCGAGTATCGCCGCGTGGTGGCGCAGATGGCCGATCCGGCGCTGCGGGCGGTGCTGGGCGTGCAGTCCCTTGCCGTATGCGGCGTGCTGTGCTGCCGCGACGGAATTGTAGTGGGCCGGCGGGACACCGGGTCGGTCTATCAGCCCGGCCTCTGGCAGCTACCCCCCGCCGGCAGCGTGGACCAGGGCGCGGCCAGAAACGGCGGCGCCGACCTGCACGCCGCACTGCTGACTGAGCTGCGGGAGGAGCTCGGCCTGGAGGCAGACGCCGTGTCGGCAATCCTGCCGCTATGCCTGGTGGAGCATCCGACCGGCGTGCTGGACCTCGGGATGCAGGTCACCACCCTGCTGTCGGGCGCCGCGGTCCTGGCCGCGCATGAGACGGGCGGAAACGGCGAGTATGGCGAGCTGGCCGTCGTGCCGGCGCCGGAGTTGGAGGCCTGGGTGGCGGCCCGCGGCGGCGCGGCGGCGCCGACGCTTCACGCCCTGTTGCGGCGGGTCCGGTAAAGGCAACCACCGGCGTCCCCGTTGCGTCAGAACCGCGGCACCACAGGGAACCCTAATGCAAACGTCCATCATGCGCGCTATCGGCCACGCCCTGCGCGGCGTGCGCCCCGGCCCGATCACGCTGGCCTCCAGCCGGCTGTCGGGCAACATGGGATATTCGCTGCGCGTCAGCAGTCCGGCATTCGCCGACCGCCGGCCGATGCCGGTCCGCTTCACCCAGGACGGCGACAGCCTATGCCCGCCGCTGCAGTGGGAGGGCCTGCCGCCGCAAACCCAGTCCAGCGTGCTCCTGGTGGAGGACGCGGACATCCCGTCCTTCCGGCCGTTGGTCCACCTGATCGTCCACTCCATTCCCCCAGATGTGACGGAGCTGGACGAGGGCGAGATACCCCTGCGCCTGGTTGGCCGTTCCCCGCGCGGCTATGCCTGCGGGCGCAATTCACTAGGCCGCCCGGGCTGGACGGCCCCGACCCCGCCGCCGGGGCATGGGCCGCACCGCTATGCCTTCCAGGTGTTCGCGCTGGACGCACGGCCGAGCTTCCCGTATCCGCCGGGCCGCTCGCTGCTGATGCGTACGATACGGCCGCACATCATCGCGCAGGGCCGCACCATCGGTATCTACGAGCGCAAGTAGTCCGGCGCCACCCAAGCACCGCCGGGGTTGCGGCCGGCACGAGCAAAGCCGCGCCGGCCCCGATGGTCCCGCCGGCGGCTGGTCACAGCCGGGACAGGCCGTCCACGAACGCGGCGATGCCGGGCTGGCGTGCCGTGGCGCTGCGGGCGGCATGCAGCACTGCGCGCACCTCCGCGATGGCCTGGTCCAGGTCGGTGTTGACTACGACGTGGTCGAACTCGGCCCAGTGCGACATTTCGTCCCGGGCGGCAGCCATGCGACGGGCGATCTCCGTCGGGCTGTCGCCGGCGCGCGAATGCAGGCGTTGCTCCAGCGCAGCCAGTGAGGGTGGCAGGATGAAGACGCCGACGACATCACCGGGCAACGCCTGGCGTAATTTCTGATGGCCCTGCCAATCAATGTCGAACGCCACGTCCTGCCCGGCGTGGAGTGCGCGTTCGACCGGTGCGCGCGGCGTGCCGTAGCTGCGGCCAAACACCGACGCCCATTCCAGCAAGGCGCCGGATGCGGCCATGCCGTCGAACTCGGCTTGCGTCCGGAAATGATAATGGATGCCGTCGCGCTCGCCGGGACGGGGCGCGCGGGTGGTGGCGCTGATGGAAAGCGACAGGGCCGGTTCCGTGGCCAGCAGGGCACGGGTGATGGTGCTCTTGCCCGCACCGGACGGGGCGGCGATGACCAGGCAGACGCCGCGCCGGATCATGCCTTCCCCCTTTCCCTCCGGGAGAGGGCCGGGGTGAGGGAAAGGCCACCAGAGCCGCGTCTGTTGATGCGTGATCCGGTCCACCG
>JAABUU010001745.1_pt1 | contig 34463 bp, 34 predicted proteins | sample 5559301 | NCBI WGS metagenome assembly JAABUU01 (sample SAMN10711884, study PRJNA513360) | rock metagenome | isolation source: Antarctica rocks | place: Antarctica: Victoria Land, Richard Nunatak white
CGGCGGCGCAACGGCGCAGGTGAACGACGCGTACACGGTGCTGCTACGCGAGAAGAAGCTGCCGATGGCGCTGCTGGAGGACCCGGAGGCCAAGGCGGCCGCGGCGGGCAAGGCGGCGCGCGCCAGCCTGGTGCAGACGCAGCCGTTCGCGGCCACGTTCGGCGCAAAGCGCACGCGCAAGCGGCCCAAGCTGGCCGCGGACTCGCTGGCGGACCTGGCCGCGTCCGCGCTGCGCGTCAACGCCACGTGCGCCCGCGCCGATCGCGCCTCCCTGACGCGCCCTCCCAGGCGCGGCGCGGGGCCAGGTCAGCGTGCAGGATGTGTCTCTGTGCACAGGCTCCACCCCGCCCTGTTGCCTTAAGTGCCTCGGGGGCGCGCGCGGGCGCGCGTGAGAGGTGTAGCCGGCTCGCGGTCCGCTGCCGCGCAGGAGCGCTCAGGTGCCGCCCCGCGCGCGCCAGGTTTGCGGAGAAGGCCGCGCCGGCGTACGAGGCAGAGGAGGCAGCCGACGACGGCGTGCGCAGCGCGGCGCGCGAGAAGCTGTTCGACAAGGGCCAGAGCCGGCGCATCTGGGGCGAGCTGTTCAAGGTAGTTGACTCCAGCGACGTGGTCATCCAGGCGCGCGCCGCCCTGGCCTGGTCGCGTTGCGCGGCCGCAGTGACCCCGAGCACAGCTAGGGGCGGCGCGTGGCCTGTCAAGGCTGCTGCGCGGTTGATGCCAAAAACGCGCGCGTGCCCACACAGCGGGCCCTGGCGGGGCACGCCAAGGGGCCCGGCGGCGACGGGGTCGTCGGGGGCCGGCAGGTGCTGGACGCGCGCGACCCGCTCGGCACGCGCTGCCGCTACCTGGAGCAGCATCTGCGCAAGCACGCGCGCCACAAGCACATGCTGCTGCTGCTCAACAAGTGCGACCTGGTGCGGCCCCGCGCACGGGGGCCCGGGCGTTATCTTCCCTGACCTTTGTCGGTGACAGACACACCGACCTGGGGCTTGGCGGCGGCGGACCCGTGATGACCCAACAGTTTGTCCGTACCATCAGAGCGCCGCTGTGACGACCTCCACTGCTGGAATCTCGTTAGCCTGAGGCCGCCGCCGCCAAGCCGCTGGGGTGTAATTGTTGCTCGCATGCTGTGATCACGTGATGCAACCCGTGACACACAGGTACCCGCTTGTGCAAAGTTGTTTATACTCTGACTGCAGCGTGCTTTACAAGCAGGGGCATGGATATCAGGTCCTGCGGACTGGCCCGCGGCAGGTGCCGGCGTGGGCGACCAAGCGCTGGCTGAAGCACCTGTCGGCCGAGTTCCCCACGCTCGCGTTCCACGCGTCCATCACCAACCCGTTCGGCAAGGGCAGCCTGCTGGGCCTGCTGCGCCAGCTGGCGCGCCTGCGCAGTGACAAGAAGTACATCAGCGTCGGCTTTGTCGGCTACCCCAACGTCGGCAAGTCCTCCGTCATCAACACGCTGCGCACGAAGAAGGCGCGCCGCCCCGCCCCGGCTGCCGTGTGCGGCCAGCCGGGGGGCTCACGTGAGTCCCCGGCGCCCCTGACATCGTGCCGTTGCGCCGGTGCGGTGCTGCGTGCCGTCCAAGTCAGCGCCGCTGCCTCCCAACCACCCTGTTGCCCAGCGCCCCGGCAACGCGGCAAGGTGAGGCAGACAGCGATGTGGCACCGCGCGCCGGCCTCGGCCGGCGGCAGAGAGCGCGCGCGCCGGCTGCGGCCGTGGCGCCCGCGAGACCTCGGTGCAGACAGCCGCGCCGTTCTCCCCCATGCACTCTCCCCTTGCACGGCGCCCGCCGCGCCCAGCCCGGGACGTATCCGGGGGCTCTGCTCCGCACCTGGCGCGCCAGGCTCCTGTGAGACCCAGCAGCGTGACCCTGCGCACAGCGCGCCGGCCGCCCGGGCGGCCCTGAGACGCGCGGCCGGGCGCGCGCGCGGCGGCGCAGGTGTGCAAGGTGGCGCCGGTGCCGGGCGAGACCAAGGTGTGGCAGTACATCACGCTCATGAAGCGCATCTTCCTCATCGACTGCCCCGGCGTCGTGTACAGCAAGGCGGGCGACTCGGAGACGCAGTCCGTGCTCAAGGGCGTCGTGCGCGTGGAGAACCTGGCGCGCGCCCGCTGGGCGTAGAGAGGGCGCCGGCGTCGTGCGTGGGCCGTTCGGCGCGGCATGCACAGGCAGAGGGCTAAGACTGGGCTTCAATGGGCTTGATTGTCCCTGTGACGCCCCTTTGATCAGTGGGTGTTGCGCCACATGCGGTGCTTGACCGTGTGGTGCCCCGCAGCGGTGGCCGCGGGCCAGCAGCGTGTACCCTCGCGCGTGCCGTCCGAAGTAAGCGCATTGCCGCTCACATTGTATGCGCCTGGCTCAGGCGCGGGTGCCGCGGCGCAGGAGGACGCGTCGGAGCACATCGCGGCGGTCCTGGCGCGAGTCAAGCCCGAGTACGTGGTGCGCGCCCGCCCGGCGCTATCCCCCCCTGAGTGTCGGGCGCCGGGTGTCTTGTCAGGGCGGCAGCCGCGTGTTGCGCTCTGCCTGCTGGGCGCACACCTGCGCTCGACTCATGCAACAGGGCCGCAGCACGGTCGGAGACTGTGCATGCGCTCACCGCGGGAGCGGCGCGTGCGCAGCGGCGCGCGTACAAGCTGGCGGCCTGGGCGGACGCGACCGACTTCCTGACGCAGCTGGCGCGCGCGAGCGGCAAGCTGGGCCGCGGCGGCGAGCCCGACCTCAACACGACCGCCAAGATGGTGCTGCATGACTGGCAGCGCGGCAAGATCCCCTTCTTCGAGCTGCCGCCCGGCTACACGGTCGACCCGCCGCCCGCCGCCCCGGCCGAGGCTGTCACGGTGCGCGTCTCTGTTGTGCGACATCTTGCGCCAGTGTGTCTGCGGTTATCGCTGCGTGTGAGCAGGCCGGGCGGGGGGCTTTCCAGCTTCCAGCCGGACTAGTCAGCATGTTGGCACGCTCGAGAAGACTGGGCCGAACAAGCGCCGGTGGGCGCGCAGGCCGACGACGCGGGCGCCGGCGACGGCGACGCGGCGACCGCCGCGGCGGCAGCCGCGGCGGTCGCGGAGAGCGCGGCGGCGGCGGCGGCCGCGCAGGCCGCGCAGGCGCTGCCGGTGCGCGAGGACTACTTCCTGGCCGAGGACGCGGCCGCGGCGTCGGGCGAGCGCGGCGGCGGTGCGCTGGCCCCCGGCAAGCTGCTGCTGTGCGGCCTGTGAGCGACGAGCCCAGTTGAGCGCGGTGCCCTGCAGTGATGAGTGGCGTGACGCCGGCAGGCTGCTGCGCCCGCACGGTCTGCGGCGGTGAGAAAGGGCGCCTGCTGCTGGCTGCCTGCGCTGCTTGCCTTGCCAGCCCTTGCTGCTCTGGAGGCGGAAAGTGACGCGAGCGATCTGGCACAGGCGAGGAGGCAGGCGCGGGTGCGGAGCATGCAGATGCGGAGCGCGCGCGCAGCGGCGCGGACGCCGCGCCCAGCGGCGGCGGCGGCAGTGGCTCAGTGCGCCTCTGGCTTCCTTGTGTTGTCGCGGCGACCCTGCCAGCGCGGCCGAGTGATTTCTGAAGCAGGCTGTATCGCAAAGTAGGCGCGCCTGTCAGTGACAGCGCAGCGGGCTGCGTGTGCAGGCCACAGACAATTATTGCTTTTTCCATTGATGTGACTCAGTCGCTGTCAGGCAGTGAGGTGCAGGCCAGGCTTGGAGCGCCCGGACTGGCTTGTGATTGGGCGCCGTGATGTGCAGGAGGGTGGCTCGGAGAGGGAAGACGTGGGCGAGGAGGGCGGCAGCGATGCTGAGAGTGACGGCTATGGCGAGGCGGGCTTGACCTGGGAGGCTGTCCTGCAGAGCATGCAGGTGCGGTGCGACCGCCTGTGAGTTGCAAGGCCGTGATTTGGTGCATGTTGTTCAGGTTCAGGTGTGTGTGGTGTGGAGCAGAGGCGAGGCAAGTGCACAAGACGGCAGGCTCTGGAGGGAGCCGACCCTGCTGAGAGCTCTCCACGGGCGCAGGAGCCTGCCGCGGAGGGCGAGGAGGAGGCCGCCGCGCCTGCACCGGCAGCCAGCGCAGAGGCTCTGGAACCTGGCGCTGCCAGCAGGCGGAAGGCCAGGAAGCGCCCGCGCAGCTGAGCGCGTGTACTTGTTGTGGAGCGAGAGAGCGGAGTCTGAGAGTTTAGTGAGGTTGTGAGTGTGCAACCTGTCATGACCAACAGCGTCCAGAGTGACTTACGACGACTGCATGTTGTATGGCGTCTCAAAAAGTGTAAGAGAAGCGTGTGCATTAGCCTGCACCATATTGCCCTCAGGCTTCTGGCACTCTTGCCCATGCAGGGTGTGGTTGCAGCCTCGCACAGCAGGTAGTGCAAGAATCATAACACGTACTGAAGGTGACTCATCAGCACCACCTTCACCACCTCTGCACCACCCGTCACCGCCTTTGTGGCGCTGTTGGAATTGCACAGGGCATTTTCCTGACACCTCTTGCTTCGGGTTTGATTGCTTACCCACGTAGCGAGGCGCAGCATGAGCACTGTCACACACATACGGACCGTCGGCTGATCCCAGGAGGCAGGACCTGGGAAATGAGCAGGTTTTCTGGCAACGCTGAGCCTGAGTCCAAGCGGAGCTCGTCAGGTGGCAGACGCCTGTGGTGCGCGATGAGGACACTGCCCCTCTATGAGGGGCCCTTCTTCACCGCCGCGCGGCCGCGGCTGCTCCGGCAGCGCTGCCCCCGCACCGCGCCCTGGCCCGCTGGCGGCGCCGAGCGCTGCTGCAGCCGCGCAGCCGCCAGCGCAGGCGGCAATGGCGTGCCTCCAAGGGACGCATCCCAGAATGGGGCCAGGCCAGTCGCCTTGGACGGCGCGGAGGACACTTTCGAGGTAAAAGATAAGAGCGGCGGCAGCCTGGACAGCCGCATCCTGAGCGGCGAGTTCACCGACGAGGGCAGCACGAAGGAGAAGCTGACGCGCCCGTTGCGTAAAGCTCTGGCAAAGGACCCCGTCGGCCCGGGTGCGCCGCATGTATGATGCAAGATTGGGCGCCGCGGTGCTCCTGTCAAGCTGCAGGATTTACGACGTATACGCATTGAAACTTTGCGCTGACTTGCGGCAGCGTAGGGAAGCAAAGCGCCGCATTTGCATGCATGGCACTGAGCACAGCCGTGAGCGGCAGCCCCCCTTTCACCTGGACCGCTCGGGCCACGCAGGGCGGGCCATGTCATACGCGCTTGCGAAGAAGGGGCAGCAGTGGCGCGCGGCGGCCGCGGCGCGCATGCCCGAGGCCCGGGGCGACATACGCCAGATTGTCGGGCAGCCCGTCTTTGTGCCGCTGTACAACCTGTTCCTGGCATACGGCAAGGTGCGCGGCGGCGCCCCACACTAGCGCCTGATGGCCGGCCTGCTTGCCTGCAGCAGCGACTCCCGGTTTGTCGTCACGCGCCGAGCCGCACCGCCGGGGTGCCTGCCTGCACGCTGCTCGACCGCGTGGCGGTATGGCGGGCAAAGTGAGGCCATGCGTGCTGCCCCGCGCTGGGCGCCGTCTCGGTCGAGCGCGGGCGTGGTGGGGCGCGCCGCCAGGTCTTCCGGCTGAGCTTTGGGCCGAAGAGCTTTGTGGTGGTGTCGGACGCGGCGCTGGCGCGGCATATTCTGCTGACCAACGCGGCCAACTACTCCAAGGGCTTGCTGTCGGAGATCCTGGACTTTGTCATGGGCAAGGGTGCGCCCCGCGGGCGGTGCAGAGCCGCGCGGCCCTGGCGCGCCCTGGCGGGCGCTCTGCAGCAGCTTGTGCTGCCGCGCGCGCATGTGCAAGGGGCCTGCCTGGTCGGCCGCCAGAGAGTGTGGGCGCACCTCGCGCGTGCGCGTGCTACCCATGCCTCTGCTGCCGGGCGGAGAGCGGCTGTTTGACGCGAGCAGGGCTCATCCCGGCGGACGGCGAGATCTGGCGCACGCGCCGCCGCGCGATCGTGCCCGCGCTGCACCGGCGCTACATCGAGTCCATGGTGGGCATGTTCGGCGACAGCGCGCTCCATGGCGCGCGCACGCTGCAGGCGGCGCACCTGGTGCGGCGCGCGGGCGGCCCCGCGCTCGAACCAGCATCACCCGGCCGTAGCGCCGCTGCGGGATGCACGCAGGCCCGACTGCAGGGGCTGTGAGCGGGGCTGGGGTAGGGCGCGGGCGGGGCGCCCGAGCGCGGCGGCCGCGCGCGCAGGAGGGCCGTGCGGTGGAGATGGAGAACTTCTTCAGTCGGCTGACGCTGGACATCATCGGCCGCGCCGTGTTCAACTACGACTTCGACTCGCTCACCACCGACGACCCGGTCATCCAGGTGCCGACCGGCCGGCCGCCTGCGCGCTGGTGCCAGCACCCAACCAGCGCGCGCGTCGCCTGTTCCAGCCTGCCGCGTGCAGCCGGACGCGCACGCCGTCGCCGGTCCGGCGGGCTCCGCAGCAGCATGGCGGCCATTGTGGCAAGGGGCACGGGGGGAAACGCCCAGAGCGCCGTGCCGCGGGCGGGCGGCAGGCGGTGTACACGGTGCTGCGCGAGGCGGAGTACCGCAGCACGTACCCGGTGCCGTACTGGAACCTGGCGCCGCTGCGCTGGGCGGTGCCGCGCCAGCGCCGCTGCACCGCCGCGCTGGCCGTCGTCAACCAGGCGCTCGACGCGCTCATCTCCAAGTGCAAGCGCCTGGTGCGCCGCCCGGCTCGGCCTGGTGCCGCTCGCGCCAGCGGCGGCGCGCTACGGTCCCCCAGGGCGCGGCCGTCGAGCGCTGCTGCGTGCCCGCCGGGGCGGGCCGCCTGCCGCGCCTGCACTGGCGGTTGGCTGTGCAGACGCGCACCGGCGCCGCGCGCGCAGGTGGAGGAGGAGGACGCGGAGTTTGTGGACGAGTTCCTGAGCGCGGCCGACCCCAGCATCCTGCACTTCCTGCTGGCCTCGGGCGAGCAGGCGCGCCGCCCTCCGCCCCCGCGCGCCCCGCGGCTGCGCGCCCGCCTGTGCCGCGCGTGCAGGCCCGTGCGCGCCGCGCTTGCTGCTGCTGATGCGCGCGCTTGTCTCCCCTGGTGCACTGTGCCGGCGCGCGGCCGGGCCGCTGTCCAGCTGCGCGCCCCTGCGAGGCAAGCCTCCGAGTTGAGTTGAGCACTGACATCATGAGGCAGAGGCGCAGGCGGGCGGCGCGCTGGCTCTTGCACAAGTCGGCTGACACGCCCCAGCGGGCGTGCAGATATCCAGCAAGCAGCTGCGCGACGACCTGATGACCATGCTGATCGCCGGGCACGAGACCACTGCGGCCGTGCTGACGTGGACGCTGCACTGCCTGGCCAGCCGCCCGGACGTGGTCGCGCGCCTGCAGGCCGAGGCGCGCGCCCACCCACCCCGCCGCCTCGCGCCCCTCCGCCGCCTCATCCGCTGCGGGGTCGCTGCCGTCCCGGGCGCCCCTGCGCCGCGCAGCCGCCCAAGACGCCCGCCCTGCCGTGAGGGGCGTGCGCTGCGCCACGGCCGGTGCCCGGCTGCGTGCACGGCCGGGGCAAGTCCAACACGCGTGCGGAGGCGTGCAGCGAAGGGGCCGCCGGCGGGCGGCTAGGCCCGCCGTCGTGAAGGCGCCCGCCCGTGCCCAGCCGGCGCCGCGCGCAGGTGGACGCGGTGGTCGGCGACGGCCGGCCAGGCGTGGAGCAGGTGAAGGCGCTGCGGCTGACCACGCGCGTGATCAACGAGGCCATGCGCCTGTACCCGCAGCCGCCCGTGCTCATCCGCCGCGCGCTCGGCCCCGACACGCTCGCCGGCTTCCACCTGCCGGCCGGCGCCGACATCTTCATCTCCGTCTGGAACCTGCACAGGTCGACGCGCGCCCGCGCCAGCCCCCTGCGCTTCGGCCGCGGGCGCCGCCTGCTTGCGCCCGCATGGACAGGAAAAGGACCCAGGCGGGGGCGTGCGCTGCGCGACCCCCCACGCAGCGCTGGTCCCTTGGCGCGCCGGGCTGCCCTGCCAGAGCGGCGGCAGACAGACGCCTCGATCAGGGGCATGCGTGCGCGTGCGGCGCCGACGGCGCCGACGGCGCGGCGGCCGCGCAGGTCGCCCGAGTACTGGGCCCGCCCCAACAGCTTCGACCCGGACCGCTTCCCGCTGGACGCGCCGGTGCCGACCGAGGTCACCGAGAACTTCGCCTACCTGCCCTTCGGCGGCGGCAAGCGCAAGTGCATCGGCGCGCCCCGCACCGCGCCCTGCGGCGGGCGCCTGGCGGCCGGCGCCTGTGTCGCCTGGTCACGCTCGCGCGCCGGCGCTCAGGCCGCGACCGGGCCGGGCGGGACCGGCGTCGCGCCGCAGGCAGCCGGTTGTCGCCGGCGCCGCCCTGAGGCTTGTGCGGCTGCTGCGCAGGGGACCAGTTCGCGCTGTTCGAGTCGGTGGTGGCGCTGGCGGTGCTCATGCGGCGCTTCGAGTTCAGCATGGCCGCCGACGCGCCGCCGGTGGGCATGACGACGGTGCGGCGCCCCGCACACCCCGCCCGGCGGCCGCCGCGCTGCAGCCCGGCAGGGGTTGCCCATGCCGCGCGCCGCGGCCCGCGGCGGCTCAGCGGCGCGCCGCGCGCAGGGCGCCACCATTCACACGTCCAGCGGGCTGTACATGAACGTGCGGCCGCGCGCCGACATCGCCGGCGCGCCGGACGTGGCGCAGCCAGAGCCGCTGGTCTCCGAGCCCGTGCTGAACGCGTAGGCGAGCCAACGCACGTGCGCCAACCCTGCGGCTCATGTGATCGGCGCGCGGGGCCTTTCTCAGCGCTCGCGGGTCCCGCCCGGATCTTCTTTCCCTCTGTGGGCATGCAACGCAGCGGCTGGATGCCAGCTTCGGGGGCTCTAGGACAGCGTCCCGACAGTGCATGCAGCGCTTCAGGTGTCCGCTCCCAGTTTTGCTGGCGCAGAGCCAGGTGCATTTTCCGTGCCACGGGCACGCGGCCGCACCCCGCCTCCCGACTCATGGGTGTCTCTTCCAAGTACGCATGCTGCAGGGCTGCGGAATGCGATGGCGAGCAGTTGGCAGCGCCCTGGCATTGCTCTGCGGAGATGCTGCGGCACGCTTGTGTGTGGTGTAAGCCATGCCGACATAACCCATGTTTTACACAGGGTATGCCTCCCGAGGCAGCCTTCCTAGGACGCCTCGCGTGTGCAACTTGCATAGCGTGCACGCGCCATGGCGCCTCTTGTTAACACAGAATTTCAAGCACAGCCGCCTCGTCACTGCAAACATTCTTGCGCGAGGCGCTGCTGCAGCCAATGAAACACTAATCAAATCACGAGATGCGCGGACGGCACAGTACTCCGCCAGCGCCATGCTCAGCGGGGGCTGTGCTGCTGTGGACACACTGAGGCGGATCTCATACAGTGCCTGCGTAGTCACACTAGGCCCCCATGCCGTCCCAGTCGTCCCCGTCGCCGTCGCCCGCCCCGTCGTCAGCCCACGGCTCAATGGGCGTCTCCAGCATGCGCCTGCCGCTCGCGGGCGGCGGCGGCGGCGAGGCGGACGGCGGCGGCGGCGGCGGCGCGACGTTGGCGCTGCAGACGCCGCTGTTGCAGAAGGGCAGCGCGGTGGAGCATACCTGGCGCCGCGGCAGCCCGCGCGTCAGCATTTGCATGGGCGGGGGGGCACACGCGCGGGCAGCCGGTGCACCAATGGCGGGGCCGGGGGCGCACGTTGCCGCAGTGGCCGCAGTTGTAGACGTCAGTGACCAGGTTGGTCTCGCAGCCGGCGCTGGACGCGTAGGTGCCGTACAGCGTGCCGGGCAGCGGCTGCAGCCCGGTCGACGGCGCGCACGACGCGTAGCCGTTGCCGCAGAAGCAGGTGTTGTTGGTCTGGCAGATGCCGTGCAGGTTGCACGGCTCTGCGCGCGCGCGGCCCCGGCTCGCTCGGACGGCTCTAGCAGGGCTCTGCCGCTAGCAGGGCTCTGCGGCCTTATGATGTGCGCACCCTGGTAGTTGAAGTTGCACACGAAGTCGTACAGCAGGCACTGCGGCCCATACACGAGCGCGCCCTTCTTGGGCGCGATGAACGAGCCGCGCCCGGCGACCGCCACCAGCGCCTCGGCCGTGACTTGCAGCACGTCCTGGACGACCTTCAGCTGCGCCCAGGCCCCACGGGGTTCAGGCACCCGGCGCGCATGCGGGGCCGCAGGGCGGCCCGCCGGGGCCGGCGCGCCGGGCCCGCACGTTCCACTCGTTGACGCTGCCGCGCGGGAAGAGGCAGACGGTGGCCTTCTCGTCGGTGCCGTAGATCGCGCCGGTGCCCTTCTCGTCCTCCACGCCCGCCAGCGTGTTGTACTTGTAGTTGCCCGCATACTGCCGCAGCGCGCGGCGCGCGCGCGCGTCGTCCTGCGCGGGCCGCCGCGTCAGCCCGCGCGGCCGAGGCGCTCCGGGTTCCAGCATGGTGGGAGCGCGGGCGCGGGCGCACCGCGCGCGCCGGCGCCAGGCAGGCCAGGAGGCACAGCGCTGCGGCTGTCAGGAGCGGAGTGCGCGCCATGGGGCACGACCTGCCGCAGGGCACAGGCGTCTCAGCGTATGCAACCTCTGTTTGTTTGGTCTGTATGCCTGACCCGAGCAAGACGAGTTTTGCAAAGCCTCTCAGCTGGTCCTGCGGTGCTTGGCTGCGGGCTCTGATGAATGTAGACATCAACATGGAGCCTGAGGCGAGTGAGGGGCAGCCGTGCGACAGCCTTGTGCGCACCCGGCAGCCACCAGAAAGCGCCCGCCTGGCACAGGGGCCAACACTGCCGCCAGAGGCGCCGCCTCCTTTGATGACTGTGCCAAGATGCAGATCTGCCGGGAGCTCAGGCCCGCCGTGCTCGGCCCCCGTCCGCTGCCCTTGGCTGCCGCGGGCTCGTGGCCGCTGCCGCCGCTGCAGCAGAGCGCGGTCGTTGCCTGGCGACTGCCCGTGTGGCAAGGCTTGTTGGTCCTCACTCGCAGCTCCAGGCAGCTCGGTCTGGGAGCCGCTCCGTCCTGCTGATCAAGAAAGACACGGTGCCCGGCGCGGCGGTGCTGAGCTCTCTGCCGGCCCGAGCTGTAGTACACAAGCGTCATCGGTGGGCACGGCAACCCTGTAGGGCTGGACTCTATTGCAGGTCCGGGCGCACCAGGACGAAGGCAAGCAGAGGCACAGCCCGGAGTTAGTTACAGTGTCGTTTAGAAGGCCGTGTCAACACAGTGCAGGCGCCCAGCATGCGCACGCGGTCGGCGGGGGCGGCCACCCGCCCGGACTCGCCTGACGATGACGACGCCCCGGAGGAGATGTCGCTCGCCACCGGGCACGTGGCAGCCAAGGAACAGCTGGAGGGGGAGAGGGGCGCCGTCACAGAGCAGCGCCGCGCAGCGAAGGAGAGGCGGCGGCGGCGCGCCGCGCAGGGCGAGGGCGAGGCAGCCGGGCCCGCAGGCGGTCAGCGCCTGCCTGGCCCGGCGCTCGCAGCCCTGCGCTTCTCAGGCTCCATACGCCCTGTCCACACCGTGCGCCTCGCGCAGGCGTCCAAGCGCCCGGCGAGCGGCCGGCCGAAGCGCAGCTGAGGGCCGCGGGCGGCGCTGCCGGCCCGGGCGCGGCCGACGAGCTGGACCTGCTGCCCGCGCACGTCGTCGCGGCCCTGGCCAAGGCGCGGAGGTGGGTAGCCTGCGCTGCAGCGAACGCGGGGGCGCCCGTCCGGCCGGGGCGGCCCGGCTCCTGCTGAGGCAGCTGCTGCGTCGCAGGGAAAGTGCTGCGGCCCCGTTGCGAGCGGACGCGCATGAGGCGGGGGCGCCCGAGCCTGGTCGCAAGAAGAAGAGGCCGCGCGGCGAGCAGCGCCGGGTCGGCCCTGTGACCGTGGAGGTGCTGGGCGCCTCGGCCGCGCCGTCCGCGTCTGGTGCGCGAGCCTGCTGCACAGCTGGCGGCTCTGCAGGTCGCGCGGAGCCGAGCGGCGCGCTGAGTGCGCCCGTGCGCCTGCAGAGGCCGCCGCGGAGTTTGCGAGGCAGCGGCTGGTCGGGCCCGCGCGCTCCAAGGAGATGCTGGCGCCGCGGCAGGCCGGTGGCGCGCGCGTCTTTGCGCCCGCCCGCGCATTCGCAGGCGCCTGAGTTGTCGCCTGTGAGCTTGCTGGGTGTAGGTGCTGTGTTGACGCGGGTCGTGGGTCTGGTGCACAGTTGTTTGTTCTGTGACACATAGCAAGGCTGGCACGCTCACCGCCCGCGGCCATCCTGAGAGCCGAGCTGAGCCACGCGGTGCCATGCTGGCCCCTGTGTAATAGGTACAGGCAGGGGCCAGCAGGCCACAACACAGCTCAAGCAGGCCACACAACACAGCTCAAGCAGGCCAGAACACAGCTCAAGCAGGCCACAACACAGCCAGCACTGCCTGAGCATGGAAGCGCTACACACGCGCCTGCCAGGCACAGCCAGGAGCTGGCAGACGCGCCGCTGCCCAACAGGCGCCCCCAGCAGAGGCTCAGTGCCCCAGGGTCGAGAGGCTGGCGGAGGAGGACAGGCGCGGGGAGATCAGCCCCCCGCCCGCGTTGAACGCGCCCAGCAGCCTGGGAAGCTGGGCGCTCAGCGCGCTCGCCTGCGGCTGCGCCGCGTCCTCGCCCGCGTCCGCGTCCGCGTCCGCCCCGCCGGCCCGCGCGCCGCCCGCTGCCCCGCCGGCCGCCGCCTGCGCCGCGCCGCTCGCGGCAGCCGCCCGCGCGGGCTGCACCGCCGACAGCGCACCCGCCTGGGGCTGGGCCTCCGGGGTTTCTGCGGCGGCCGGGTTCGCGACGCGCGCGCGGCTCGCATCGGAGTGTGTGGCCGTGACGTCCAGCGCCGCGGGTGCGGCGGCGCGCGGCCCTGCAGCCCCCGCCCACACGTGCTCGGCGGGGCCGCGCTCGCGCCGGCAAGGCGGGCAGCGGCCGGCCGGGGCGGCGCGGGGCGGCGGGCGCGCCTGGCGCCGAGCGCTGCCCGGTGGTGTCGAGCTGCTGCGCGACGCGCAGCGTCTCCGAGACCGCGCGGCAGTTTTGCGTGGAGTTGACGATGAAGTGCGCGTGCAGCTGCCCGCTGAAGGACGGCCACGCCTGCGCACAGGCGGCCCCTTGGCTGCCTGCGCGCGCGGGCTGCGCCGGCCCTCCTGGCCGTGGCCGGGAGGCGGGTGGGCAGACGGGGAGCGCGCCGAGTTGCAGCTGTCATCAGCATCGTTGCAGGCGCCGCACGCGGCCCCAGCGTCGCGGCTGGACCGACACATGGGCATGCAGATGCTGCCGGGCGCCTGCCCGGCGCCCTGGCATCGGTACCATCCCCAGCGCGGGTTGCACGGCGGGCCAGCGCCGCGGCTGTTCTGCAGCAGCCCGCGCGCCGCCCCTGTCGCCGGGCGGGCGCAGGTGTCACGCCGGCCGCCCTGCAGGTCGCGCTGCGCGGAGCACCTGCCAGCGCGCGCGCCCGGCGCGCCAGATCTCGAGCCTGGTTGACAAGCGCTCCGCCCCCCAGGCCGCCTCGGGGCCCTGCTCGTCCAACGGCCTCACACAGCTGGGCGTGTCGCGCCCGGCCCGCACCTGCACAGAAGAGGTGCGCCGCAAGCAAGCAGAGCAGCAGGGCCGCTGGCATCAGCCCCGCGCGCTCCCTCCCTCCAGGCATCACATTCCTCTGTCTATGCCTTGAGGCTGAGGAAGCGCAGCGGGAGAACTCTGGCCGATCTGGCCTCAGATGAGTCTCAGAACATGGCCGATCAGCCAGACTTCCTTGGAACCTCGGACGCGAAACGCACAACCTAGCCAGCGCCCTATTTCCCTCGAGCAGCAATCAGGCCTTCAGAACGCCTCTATTTCTCAGCATACCTTGCATCACTCTGCCCGCCTTGCGAGCCACAGGATTCAGGAACGCAGCCACACAGCCTGGTACACTGCCTGTACGCACGGCCGCACACCCCAACTCTGACATGGCTCAATTTGCACTCTCCCAGCGCGCCGCGCTGGGCGCAAGGTGCGGGGGGCAGCCTTATTGGTAGCGCTTGGCCCGGGGACTCGCGCGCGCCTGCATGTGCCAGCGGGGCTGCTGGCGTGCTCCTGCGGCGCGGCTTTGCCGGGTAGCCGTGCGTTTCAAGGCCGCTGCGAGCGCTATCTATCTGCCGCATACCTGCCGCTGCAAGGGCGGCAGCTGCCCGTGGCAGGCTTGCCCCGCCAGGCTGAGGCAGCTTGGGAGCGCCCACCAAACAGATATCTGAGGGTTGGGGGTTAACCACGGTGGCGAGGTAGTGAGCCGCCAAGAGTTTGCTCAAGAGCAGTGCCTGGGCAGCCTGATGAGCCTGATGTCTGCGTTCCTCAGGTCAGCCGCTGCGGCCACGCGGCTGAGTGCCGGCCCGTCCGTGCGCCTGCCCCTGCCCCTCGCCACGCGCCAGCCGCTGCGCGCATTCCGGTCGGCGGTCGTCTGCGCGCAGGGCGGCAAGGTGGCCGGCACAGTCAAGTGGTGCGCGCCGCGCCGCGCTGGCAGTAGCGCGCCTTGAGCTGCACTGCATGGCGACAGCGGCAAGGTCCGCCGCACGGGCGGCTCGCGCGGCCGTCCTGACGCTGGCCTGTGCGGGCTGCGCAGGTTCAACTCCACAAAGGGCTTCGGGTGAGCGCAGAGCCTGTGGTGCTCGCTGCAGGCGCAGCGTGCCGCGCTCTGCGCCGCGCTGCTCTGCTTGTGTTCTGCAGCCTGCGGGGCACTAAGCCTGTGGGGCGCACAGGTTCATCACCCCGGACGACGGTGGCGAGGACCTGTTTGTGCACCAGGTGAGTGCGCGCCCTACCGCGCATGCGGTCGGCGCGGCCTGTGGCCCCCCATGGAGGCAGTGCGTGCCTGTACAGGGCCCAGGCCGCTGCTGGCCTGCACCCACACGGGCCTGACAGCAGCCACCTCGGGCCGCAGACGAGCATCATCACCGACGGCTTCCGCAGCCTGGCCGAGGGCGAGCAGGTGGAGTTTTTCATCGAGTCCGGCGACGACGGCCGCACCAAGGCGACACAGGTGACCGGGCCGAACGGGGCTCCGCCGCAGGCGCGTCCCGCCGGACGACCAGGCAACCGTGCTGTTGGCTGTGTCTGTGCTGCCGTGCCGTGGCCATGCCTGCCCGCCTGGCCTTGGTGTGAAGTGCAGTGTGTTGGCCTTTTATTGCGCGCCGAGCACGTGCAGGTGCTGTTCCTGTTGCTGCACGGGGACACAGACACGCTGACACGTGAGCGCGCGCTTGCGCAGGGCCAGGAGAGGGACTTTGGGGTGCGCTCTCCCGCGCTCCTGCTTCGCTGTGTTCCTGCGCTTGCTGCATGCTGTGCCGTGGGTGCAAGCTTCCGAAGGCGGAGTGGTGGGTGTGCGCTCACTCACGTGATGCGTCGCAAGCGAGGAGGTCACTCAGTGCCATGCTTCGCTCCTCCCTTGACAGTGCATATACAGCTGCGTGTGTTGCATATTGCGTCAGTAACGCCAAGGCCTTACCAGGGCGGCGGCCGTCGTGACTTTGGCGGCGGCGGGCGCGGCGGCGGCGGCGGCTACGGCGCACGCGGCGGCGGCGGCGGCGGCGGCCGCCGCGGGGGCTACGGGGACGACGACAGCTATGCCGGCGGCGGCTACGGCGGCGACTCTGGCGGCCAGAACAACTACTACTGAGCAGGCGCAGCCGCGAGGGCCGCCTGTCCGGGGGGCCGCAGCGGCGCAAGCCTGCACCTGGTAGCCGAGCCAGCGCCGTGCTCTTGGGTTTGCTGCGGCCCACGTATGGGCGCAGCGCACGCAGAAAGGAAAGTGAACCTGGTGCTCGCGCAGCAGTGGCGCGAGGGGATGCCGCGCTGCTGTCTGCGCGGCAGCTTTGGTGGGAAGAGGCTGAGAGGTACCGCGCTCTTTGTGGCGCGCAAGCCCGAGCGGGAGGGGTTGCTCAGGAAAGACTCTGGCAGACTTGTGCTTTGGCGTCGCCAGCGCAGGAGGGAGAGGGTCACACGAGCGGTTTCTGCCAGCCTGTGAACAGCAGGACTGCATTGAGGTGTGGTGTATACTTGTGGTGCAGCGGCCTCGCAACATACGCGTCTCAGCCATAGCCAGCGGGCTTGCCTGCCTTGGGCAAGCCCTGTGGAAGCTGCTGGTGCCTGCAGCGTCTTGCTCCCGGCCGCGCGCGGCTGGCCAGTTGCTTGTAGGTAGGACGGTCGACCTCTGTGACATGACTGCGCCCGTCGTGCGTTCTGCCAGCCCCTTGAGCATGTTGTGCGCGCCACACAGTGACAGCAAGCGAGCGCTCCACAGGCTTGTGCTGTTGTCAGAAGAACAAACAGCCAGCCCTCTGAAATGCTTCTGATAAAAAATGAACAAAATGCCAGCCTCTTCATATCTGAAAAACACTAATAAGGCCCAAGGGGTGCAAGTTAGGAGCTTTTTACCAAGAGCGCACCTTGTGCAAAGCAAAAGCGCGGCTGAAATCGCCTTGCTCGACCGCCTGAGCCAGCCTGTGAGTACCTGTGCCTAGCGTGCCGACCTGCAGCGCTTCGCATGGCTGAAGCAGCGGAGAAGAAGGCTGAAACAGCTGAGAAGAAGGCTGATGAGAGGAAGGCGGAAGAGGTGAAGGCTGACGACAAGCCGGATGCGTCTGCTGCCGCGGCGGTCATCGAGGAGGACCTCTTTGAGGACTTTCCTTTCGGCGAAGGTGAGCCTGTCGCAGTTTGCCTGGCAGCGAGCCTGGCAGCGAGCGGACATCGCGCTGATCGCCCACGCCCTGACCGGGCCTTGCTGCAGAGGTGGAGGCCGAGGAGGGGATCAAGGCGCGGAAGGAGCTGCCGCTGTGGGCCGCGGACTGGGACGACTCGGAGACGACCGACTTTGCGGCGCGCTTGAAAGAGGAGCTCAGCAGGGCCAGGCCTGCGGCCGAGGCCAAGTAGCGCACCTGTAACCAGGCACTCGCTCTGTTTGCGGCTCCTCACACGCGCATCTTTGCGCCCTCGAGCAAGCGCGTCTCCCCTGGCGTGTGCTGGGATGTGGTGGCAGGGGCTGCATCTGTACACAGGTTACAGCCCCGCACATGAGGCGCCGAGGCGGCACGCCCGCCCGCTGCGCCGCGGCCGCGCGGGCTGCGGCGAGCGGGCGCGGCCGCTATGCGGGGTCGCGCGCGCTGCGCGAGAAGCCCAGGTTGCCCAGATTCTTGAGCTGCGCCAGCGACCCCGCCATCGTCTCGCGCACCTTCTCGCCCGCCGCCGCGGCGCTCTGGCGCGCGCCCAGGTTGCCGCCAAACCTGCGCCGGCCGCGCGGGCTTCAGCGCGACTGGGCGCAAGCGCCGAGGGGGCCTGCACGATCGCGCGACGCGGGCGCGCCTGAAGCGTGCCATCAGCTCCTGCGTGGCGCCCGCGCCTCGCGGCGGCGCGGCGGGCAGCGCGCCCGCCTGCGCACCCGCGGCCGCGCCGGGCGCGCTCGCGGCGGCCGCCGCCGCCGCCGCCGCCGGCCGCAGCGCGCCGCCCGCACCAGGTCGCCCCAGTCGCCGGTTGAACGCGTCCAGCACCGCCTGCTGCTCCGGCCGGCGCATGACCTGCCGCGGCGCGCCCCGTCGCTCGCCGCCCGGCCGCCGGCGGCGCAAGCGGGCGGCGGGCAGGGGCGCGCGGCGCGCGCGCCGTGAGGTCGACGATGCGCTGGAAGTCGGCGGGCGTGGCGGCCGGCAGCAGCGTGAAGAAGTTGTCGGCCAGGTTCTCCGGCCGGCTGCCGACCACCTTGAGCAGCGCCTCCGCGCGGCCCATCTCGCGCGTGACCGCCGCCGCCAGCCGCGCGCCCGCCGCCTCCTCCAGCCGCCCTGCGCGGTGCGCGGCCGGCGCGCCTGAGCGGCGCGCAGTGTGCCGCTCGCTCCGCCGCTGCTTCGTCGTGCGGCTTTCGTCCCTGGCCCGGTCCGATGCGCATGCAGGCCCGGTGCACGCGCAGGCTCGCAAAAGGGGGGCACGACACGGCACCAAGCAGCCGCCAGAGGGCCGCGCGGCGCACCGGCGGAGGGCAGGTCGAGCAGCAGCGCCTTGATGGCCTGCGTGTCCAGCAGCAGCTGCTGGCTGCCGGCCTCGCCCACCTTGCGGCACCTGCGCCGCGCGCGCGTCACGCCCTGCACCGCTCGCCTTAGGTCCTGCCTGCAACGCAGCATCATATATGCGTGCTGCCGCGCATGGCTCTTCCGTCTGCTACACCCGCCCTGCTTCTGATGCAGGCTGGTCGCTGCCGGGCCCTGCTCGCGGCAGGCGGCTGCAAGCGCGTGCGGGCGAGCGCTGTGGCGGCGCCGCGCGCCGCGCACCGCGCCCGCTCTGGTAGCAGCCGCGCTGACCGGCGCACACGCGCCGCGCTCTCGGCTGCGGCCGCCCGTCAGCATGCGGCGCAGCCAGTGGGCGGGCGGCCATGCGCGGCCGCCCGGCGCGCGCCTGAAAATGTTTTCGTAGAAGCGCGGGCAGAAGGAGGCGGCCAGCTTGTCGCAGAAGTAGCGGAAGTGCAGCGGCGACAGCGCGCCGCCGACCGCCGGCGCTACCTCCGACAGCACGCGGCTGAACGCGGTCACAAAGTCCGACTGGTCGCCCACCTGCGCGCGCGCCGCGCCGCGCTCGCGCACCCGCAGCGGCCCGCGCGGGGTCCCAGCGATGGCACTACGGACGCTGGGGCCGGCAGCAGGAGCAGCTTGCGCAAGCGGGCAGTCGGAGCTGGCCAGCGCGGCGGGCAGGGCGCCGGGGCAGGGCCGCGCCGCCTCCAGCGACGCCCAGGGCACGCGCGTCATCGCGGCCAGCGCCGCGTCCAGGCGCGTCTCGGTGCCCAGCACCAGCACCGACAGGCACGCCGTCACCGCGCCCTGGAACGCGTCCTCCTCCTCCGCCACGCTGACCTGCGCGCGCGCGCGCGGCCCCTCGCGCCCCGCTCCCGGGTGACAGCAGCGCTTGCGCCCGGGCGCGCATGGCGGCGGGGGCGGAGGTCCAGGGCCGGGGCGACCGGGCGCGCGCCTGGGCGCCCAGGGGCGGGTCCAGCATCTTGGCGGCGCTGCGCGCGAGCGCGCCGACCATCTCGTGGCAGTACTCGGCGGTCGCGATGAGCGCGCACGCGACCGGCACGTCGTCGTCGGCCAGGCGGATGTGCCACTCGGTCGTGCCGGCCGCCGGCGCGCCGGTGGTGCCGCCGGCCGCGGTCTTGGGCAGGCGCGCCACCAGCTTGCCCGCATAGAAGCGCAGCACGCGCTGCGCGGGCGGGGCGGCGTCGGCGCGCGGGCGGCGCCACCCTGCTGCACTGGCGGGCACGCAGACGGCACCCTGCTGCATGGCGGCCCACCGCGCCGGTCACCGCGCGGGGACCGTCCGGCCGGGGCAGCGGGAGCGCGTTCCGGTGGCCAGGCGCGCCCGGCAGCGAATGCCGCCCTGCCTGCGGGCGACACAGCGGGGCCAGCGCGCGTGCGGGCACCCAGGCGCCGCGCCTGGAAGGAGGCCATGAGGCGCAGCATGGCCTCGCCGCGGCTCACAAAGCGCGCGCAGCGCTGCAGGCTCTTCTTGATGGCGCCGAAGAGCTGGCTGGCCGAGTGCAGCACATGCGTCTGCGCCGCGTCCTCCATCGGCCGCCACGTCTCGCCGGCCGCCAGGCCGCCCGCCAGCTCCATCAGCGCGCGCTCCTCGGCCGCCACGTACACGCTGCGCGCGCGTGGGCGCTCTCTACATCCCCTCCCCCCCGACAGGCCAGGCGCTGCAGAGGTCCCCGCTGCGGGGTCACGGACGCGCCCGCGGCGCGGCGCGCGTGAGCGAGCGGGCGCGGCCGGGCGGCGGGCGCGCGCCCCAGGTGCGGCGCGAACGCGGCGGAGATGGCGCCCTGGAAGGCCGTGCGCGCGGCGGTATCGGCTGCGAGCGCCTCGCTGGCGGCAGCCGCGGCGGCGCGCGGCGAGTCGTCCTCGCGCTCGCGCGCCTTGAAGAGCCGCTCGTAGCGCTGCCGCACGCGGCTGGCCGGGCTGGCGTCGTCGTCGCCGCTGCCCTCGTCCTGGGGGCCGAGGCAGCGCCCGCTGGGTGCGCGCCTCGGCTCTCAGGGCAGGTAAGGCGAGCATGCGCCGGGTCCAGGCATACTTGATGCAGGGATCGCCGCAGCGGCGCGGCTGTTGCGGCTCTGCTGTTGCTCACGACCAAACACACCGGCGGGTGCGCCCGGGGCATGACGCACGCCAAGGGCGCAGGCGGAGGAGAGCGAGCGCAGCCCGCCCCGTCAGGCGGCGGCGAGCGCACCGCGGCCGCCGCCGCGCCGCCGCCAAAGCGCTCCGCCATCTCGGCCTCAAAGTCATTGGTCGCCTTGACCGCCACCAGCAGCGCCTCCACGCTGCCGCCCAGCTCGCCCGCCTGCGCGGCGCGCCGCGCCGTCGGCGCGCGCCCGGTACGCAGGCGTGGAGACGCGCCCCGCCAGCGGCGTGCTGGCGGGCGCACACCCGGGCGGCCAGGATCTCGGCCAGCTGCGCGCGCGTCTGCGCCGCGAAGGCGAGGCAGATGCGCTGCGCGACGCGCCAGGGCTCCAGGAAAATGCCGAGGAGGTCCTCGCGCGCGCGTAGGCGCCGGCGCAGCCACGCATAGCGCCGCTCGGTGCGCTCAACCGCTGCCGTCTCGCCGGACGTGCTGAAGATCTGGCCGTACACGCTCATCTCTTTGCGGCACACGCTCTCGACCAGCTCCTCGCGCGCCTGCGCCCCGGCCGCGCGCGCGTCGGCGCGCCGCATGCGGCACGGCTGCACGGCCCCGCCCCAGGCCGGCCGGAGCACGGCGCGGCTGCCGCGGCGGCGCGGGGGCCCTGCCTGTGCCTTAGGCGCGCCGCTTAGATGGTTTGAAAGCGCGCCGGCAGGGGCCCGCAGGAGCGGCACCAGGGCGGGCGCACGGGCAGGCCGCGCGCCTTGGGCCCGAGCACATCCACGACCAGGCAGCAGGCGCGCAGGCGGTCCAGCAGCAGCGGATTGGCGCGCTCCTCGCCCACGCCCAGCAACTCAAATTCGCGCATCGCCGCCAGCTGCAGACTCGTCTGCAGCGCCGCCACGCGCCCGCCCAGCTCCGCGACCTGCGCCGCGCGCGCGCCTGAGCGGCCGCGCGGGCGTCCCGAGCGCGCGCGCGCCAGGAGGCAGGGGGCGAGCGGCCCCGGTCACTCGGGCCTGCGCCAGCTGCGCCGCCCTGGCCAGCAGAGGCGCGGCGAGCGCGCCCTGAGGCCCCGAGCGGGCGGGCCAAGCCCCCACCTTGGGCACGGCGCCGAAGGCGGCAAAGTGCGCGGCCAGCTGCTGCACCGCCTCCAGCGGGCGCGCGGCCTCCGCGTACTCGCCGCGCTCCACCGCGCGCTGCAGCTGGTCTGCGCGCGCGCGCCGCGGGCTCGCCCACGCCGCGCAGGGGCCGGCGGGCCGGCGCGGCGCGCGCCGATGTCGGTAGGCGGGGGTGGCACGGCGCTGGTGCAGCTTGGCGCGCGCACGCGCGCCCGGGCAGGCGACGGAGAGCCGGGCGGCAGCCGCCTTGCAGCGGGCCGGGCGCGCACCCACCGCGTTGACCAGCATGGCCAGGCGGCGCAGCGCGGTGATGGTGTGCGTCAGGTGCGTCTTCGCATAGTCCAGCTTGCGGATGTCGCGGCAGATCTCCTGCACCATCACCTCGCTCGCCTCCGCCTTGCGCCGTATCTCGCCGATCTTGCCAAACAGCTCGTCGATGGCCGCCTTGGCGGCGCCCAGGTCCTGCCTGCGGCGGCGGCGGCGGCGCGTCTGGCGCCGCAGCCGGGACGCGTGTGTCAAGCTGCAGCTGGAGAAGAGGCGCACCTGGCGCGGCTGCCGGAGCTGCTCTGCTGCCGCACGGCAGTCAGGATCTCTGTGTCCACGCGCCGAACCTGCGTCCCCGCCGGCCTCTTTCACACTCACGTGCGCAGAGGGGGCATGCGGGCGCCGAGCGGCAGCAGCGCACCTTGTGCTTGAGGCTGGTCACGGTCGAGTCCAGCCCCGTGAGGCTGGCCTCTGTGCGGGCGGGCGCCGCTCAGCGCTGTCCGGCAGGCTGCACGCCTTCCAGGATTGCGCGCAGCACCGCAGGCAGGCGCGCGTGCCTGTTGGGAACAGCTCGTTGATGTATGCGGTCGCGTCAAAGCCGTCCTGATCAAAGGCATCCGGCTGCTGCGCCTCTGCAGGCCCGCCCAAGACCCCGCGCACAGCCGCATCCTCGCCCGCCTCCGCCGGCTGCCCCATTGCTGTCATGGCGCGGGGCGCCCCATGCGCTCGGTCGCCCCAGCAGCACCTGTCCTGCCCACGCTCTATGAACGTGCTGTGGTTATGCGCAGCGCGAGTAAGCAGGGCGCTGTCTCACTGGTGCCCAATTTTTACTAGCGAGCTGCGCTTCAGCTTTTGGGAAGAGCTGGGCTCTGCAGCGGTTACACACGGGCTGATAGGAAGCTTGCCGAGCTCGAAGCAAGTCTGGCTCAGTGACAGATGGACTGCACGGTGGCTGCTGGCAGCTGGTCAGACGCCTGTCTCTGCGGGCCTTGAGCAGCGCAGGTGGAGCGCTTGGTTGACACAGGATGTGCAGTTCCCACCTTTGCTCTCGTCATTGTCACTGCACCTCGTGACACATGCACCTATGGACATGACCTGACCAGGCGTGCCCATACCTATACTGTTTGTGCGCGGCGCACGCATGGATGCGCTCGCGACAGGTTCCACGGCGCACGTCAGTGAACCAGACTTCTCACGCCCGCCCTGACAGGGCGGCGCACAGCTCCTGCCAGCCTATTGGTGCCCGACTCCTGAGCGCCACTTTTAACAACCTTGCTACCTGCTAGAGGCGGGAGCCCTACTGTGCAGAGCACGTCTGTTTCATGCCGACAAGAGCAGCACCGCAAGCACGTCAGGTGTCACCCAACAAGGCCTTCCCCGGGCTGCGAGCGCACACAGCACCCCCCAGCAGCCAGCCCGTTCCCGACCCACTGCACCCCCGGCGCGTCAGGGCACAAGCAGGTGCACCCACCACACCGCCCAGCTGCCGCGCAGACAGCCAGGCGCGCCGCCGCCGGCAGAGACGCGCCGGCCGTCACGCACCGGCCGCCGGCGGCCCGGGCGCGCCTGCGCTCTGCTGCAGCGGCGCCGGCTCCGCGCGCCGCGCCCGCTCCGCCGCCTTCTTCGCCGCCTTGTCCTCCTTTTCGCGCTGCACGCGCTCCTGCCGCAGTTTCTTCTCCGCCTTGTCGCGCAGCGCCTTCTCCTGCCGCTGCCGCTTCTCCAGCGCGGCGGCCTCCACCGCGGCCTCCTTGGCCCGGATCTGCGACACCGCGCGCGCGCCGTCGGGCGCGCCGCCCGGGGGGACTGCAATTGAAACATGTTATGAGGCAGGAGGCCGCGGTCACGGCGGGCACACGGCACAGGATTGGGGGATAGCCAGAATGGCGGACTCTGCACGAGCACGCTCCGCGGTGCGGGCCTCCCCCCTCAGACCCCAACATGGTGCGGTATCCTCACGCGGGAAAGGGGCGCCTGGTCGAGGACGCGCAGCCTGAGGGGCTGCGGGTTAGCACTGCATGGCAGGCTGCTCAGGGCTGGCACAGGGATGTGGCGGGGGCAGCGCGCCTCGGCGCGCAGCACGGCGGGGTCATCCAGCTTCCACACGCTCTCGTTGCCGTCGTCCTCGATGAGCACGCCCAGGTCGACCATGTCCTCATCCCGCAGCCTGCGGGCCAGAGCCACGCGCCGCGATCGGTGGCCGCCAGAGAGGGAGCGGCCTCCCAGTCCGAGCCTGCTGCCCGGGCCCAGGCAGCAACGTGGCAGGGTGCATGTGTGCTATGCATGGCGCCGCCACGCCTCGCCAAGACGGCCCTGCTGGCACGGGCGGCCGCGGCAGCGCGCAGGCGCACCGGTCGCAGTCGGCCAGGAGCTCACGGCCGATGCCGGCCAGGTCCGTGCGCGCCAGGCCGCGCAGCTTCAGGCGCAGGCCGGTCAGCGCGTCCAGCGCGCCCGCGCCGCTAGGCGCGGCGTCCAGCTCTGCTCCCGCCCCCTCGAGCGCGCCCAGCACCGCCGCGCGCAGCTCGCCCGGCGCCGCGCCCTGCTCCGCGCGCTCCCGCACGCCGCGACAGAAGCCGTGCGCGGCGGCCACCACTGCGGCGCGCGCGGGCACGGGCGTGCCGCCAAAGCCCAGCTCGTCGGGCGCCGCGGTGGACAGCCCGAGCACGCGCAGCACGCGCGTCACCAGCGCCGCGGCGTCCCGCAGCAGCAGCGTCTTCACGGGCACTGCGCGCGGCGCTGCAGGGCGTCACCGCCCCCGCTCCCGGCCGCACATACGATTGCTGCCGCTTGTGCTGCGGCGATGCAGCGCCTGACCGCCCTCAGCGCCGCAGGTCGACGCGCAGGCGCCCCAAGTTTCAGCGCATCAGCCTGTTCAGCACATCCAGAGCCCGACCCTTTCACGGCGCGGCTCCCCTCACGGACGGCGCGGCCCTGGCCGGGCTCGGCCACGTCCTGCGACGGATGTGGACCCACCCCTGAGCACGCACACCGACGCCCCACACGCAGGCACGCCGGGAACGCGCAGGCTGCGGCCCGCGCCCGCGCTCTGCCGCACGTACTCGTTGGTGTGCGCCATGAGCCGACCCGCCGCGTCCAGCGCGCCGCGCGTGTCTACGCTGTCGCACAGGCGCTCATGCACCTCGGCCGCCGCGGCCGCCGTGTGCCGCAGCTGCTCCCTGTCGCGCTCCTGGCGGCCGCCGCGCGCTCAGGCCGGCGCCGCGCACCAGCCTCTCACAGCACTCGCCGACTCGAGGCAAACCAGGCAGCGGAGACCGCACCGGGGCACGAAGTCCGGCCGGGCCGCCGCGCACCTGCATCCTGCCGCCGAGCGTGCTGCGGCCGCGCAGCGCCACGTCCACGCTCTGGAAGAACGCGCGCAGCTCCTTCTCCTTGGCGCGCACCTGGGCGCCGCGGCCGCGCGCACGTCGCTCCTCCGCGCCCGGCCGGCAAGCAGGCGGGGCCGGGCGGGCGGGCGGGCGGGCAGGCCGCGCCTCGCCAAAGTCGGGGTCGTAGACCATCGGCTGGTGCCAGGGCGCCAGCGCGAAGAAGAGGCGCAGGTGCCGCGCGCTCAGCGTCTGCAGCGTCTCCCTGCGCAGAATGCATGTTTGTGAGGGCGGCGCCTCGCGCCCTGCCGTCGCGTGCTACGCCCGCTTCATGGACATGATGACACGGACTGGCGAGAGGCGCATTCAACAGCGCCCTTGGGCCGCGGGTGTTGGCGCGCTCAGGCCGGGCGCGCTACGGGCCTCGAGCGCGCCGGATAAGCTCGCGCGCCGGGTCGCTCTCGCACACCATACCTTGTTCTCGAGCTCTAGCCCCGGCGGCGGGGCCTCGCGCGCCGGGGTGGCCGGCTTGTGCGGGTCGCGCGGCCGCGCGCGCGGCGCGGCGGGCGGCGCACCGGATGGTCGTGAAGTTCTTCAGCGTCTTGGACATCTTGAGGCCCTGGATGGACAGGTGGCCCGAGTGCAGGAAGAAGTTGACCCATTGCCCGGCGCCGGCCGGGCCGGGCGGCGCGGCGGCGGCGGCGCCGCCGTTGCAGGCGCAGCCGCGGTACTCGTGGTGGAAGTGCGCCTCGGCCTGCGCGAGCTCGTTGTCGTGGTGCGGGAAGCGCAGGTCCTCGCCGCCGGTGTGGATGTCCACGTGCGCGCCGATCACGTCGCTGGCCATCGCCGAGCACTCAATGTGCCAGCCTGCGCGCGCGTGCGCGCGCGCGCGCTCAGCGCCGCCGCCATGTCTGACAGGCGCCCGCGCGCGCGTGGCTGGCATGCGCGAGGCCTGCGCGCGCCCGCAGGCCAAGGGGCACCGGCGCGCGCCGTGCGGGGCGGCGCACCGGGGCGCCCGGCGCCCCAGGGCGACGGCCAGCTCGGCTCGCCCGGCTTGGCGGCCTTCCAGAGCGCGAAGTCGCTGCCGCCGCGCTTCTCGCGCGTCTCAAAGTCCGCCTCGCCCTCGCCCGCCAGCGCCGCCGAGCCGACCGCCCAGGGGCACAGCTTGCCGTACGTGTGGCCCGCCGCCCTGGGCGCGCGCTGCCGCGCGTCAGGCGCGCCGCTCGCGCGGCCTGCCGGGCGTCGCAGCCTCGTGGGGATCTGCGGGGGCGCGCGCGCTGGGCATGCGCGGAATGCAGCGCGCTCGCCACGCAGGTGCACGCCTCGAGCCGGCATGATGCGGGTGAGTTGTTGCCGCAAAACTCAGGTCTGCACTCGCCTGCAGCTGCTCGGATGCAGGTATTCCAGCGCGCTGCGGGCGCACCCTTGACAGCCTCGCTACCCTGGACGCAGCCCACCCTCGCTGCCCTGCACGCACGGGCATGCATGGCTGCACAGCCAGGCGCGCGCCGGAACGCCTGCGTGTCGAAGTAGACGCTGCCGTTGGCCGCGTACGCAAAGCCGTTGGCCATGATCTTCTCAATATACTCCACGATGACATCCATGTACTCGCTCACGCGCGTGAGGACGGTGGGGTCGCGGCAGCCAACGTCGCGCATGTCCCGCATGAACTCCGCCTCAAAATGCGCGGCGTGCCGCCTGCGGCCCCCCCGGGCACGCGTGGGCGCGCTGCAGCTTTTAGAAGGCCGAGCCTTGAGGCTGACGCTGGGCGCTGGCTGGGCGTTGCAGTGCTACGGTGCTGCGCGGCCGCGCCCGCTGGCTTTGCAAGCAGCAACTGAGCGGGCCGTGCGCCGCGCGCGCGCGCCTGAAGATCTCGTGGTCGGTCACCGCGCCGCCGTGCAGGCTGTCCTGCCACTCCGCCAGCGCGTCGCCCGCACACCCGGCCAGCGCGCGGTCCACCTCCTCCCAGCCTGCGCGCGCGTGCGCGCGCCGAGGTCGGCGGCTTCCCCGCGCGCCCTCAGCCGGAGACCGGCAGGCCAGCAGCGACGGCGCGATGCCCCCAAGTCCTGTGCACACTGAGCAGCGGGTGGCCCATGCAGTGCTGCGGTGCCAAGGCGCTCAACGCAGGCTGCCATGAAGTGGCCTGAGCGGGCCGCGGGGCCCACCGTCGGCGCTGCACCCCGCGGCGCCCAGCGCGCCGCGCGCCTCCTCCAGGTTGCTCAGCTTCTTGCTTTCGTTCTGCTGCGCCGCCTCCAGCTCCTTCCGCCGCTTGCGCAGCGACGCGGACGCCTGCCAGCACAGCCTGCCTGAGCAGAGCTCGCAGCGATGCCCGCAGGCCGCAAACAGCCGCCTGCCAGCGCGCAGCGGCGCAGCCCCTGCCAGTGGCTGTCCCAGCGATGGCGCACGGGCAGCCACTGCAAGGACGGTGCCAGCAGCTGCACGCGGCCGCCCCTTGCGCCGGCCGTAGCGGCTCACGCGCAGCGCCTCCTGCACACACAAAGCTATTGCAAAAGCGCCCACCAGACCGCAACCGCGGCGCGCACAGCCGAAAGAAAACTGCCAGCTGCTGATGACGGCGCGGCAGGGCGGACGGCCGCGCCGGCCAAGAGCAGGGACCCCCCAGCACCGCGGGCAGCCGTGCGGGCGTGGACAGCAGGCGCGCGAGCTGCCGGCCCTGGCTGAGGCAACCCCGTTCCGAAGAGCTGGCACGGCTGCGGCGGGGCTGCGGCCAGCGAGCCCGCCGAGGCGGCCCCGCCCGCGGCGCACCTCGCCGGCGTTCGCCGCCAGCGTGTCGGCCAGCGCCTGCAGCTCCCGCGCGGCCTCCGCGGCCTTGGCGCGCTGCCGGCCCAGGCTGCGCTCCAGCGCCGCCTCCGCGTCCGCGCGCACCTGCGCGCCGAGCGAGCGCTCGCGCCGGGTCCGCTTGGGATAACGCCGCGGCGGGCGGCGCGCGCGGCGGCGCGCGCCTGCCGCGGGTCGGTCGCCGCCGCCCGGTACGCCTGCAGCAGGTGGTTGCGGCGCGCGCGCGTGATGATCTTGTCGTCCACGTCGGTGATGTTCATCACGAGCAGCACGCGGTAGCCAAAGTAGTCCTCCAGCACGCGGCGCAGGATGTCGAAGGTGACGTAGTTGCGCGCGTGGCCCAGGTGCGTGGCGTCGTACACGGTGGGCCCGCAGGCGTACCACGTGAGCGCGGCGCCGCCGCCGTGCGGCGCAAAGCGCTCCTTGGCATTGGTCAGCGAGTTGTAGAGGCGCAGCTGCGCGTCCGGCTCGGCCGGCGCCTGCGGCGCGGCCCAGCCGCGGGCGGCCGCCGCGGGCGGCTCCATCGGCTCACCCTGCCGCCGGCCTCATCGCACGCCCTGCTTGTGGGGCTGTGGAACGCAGTATCTCAAGAGCAGTTTTCTTGGGCGGAGGTTCCGTGCAGGTCCTCACCCCGACTCGGGCCCAGGGGGGTTATGCATGTGCAGCAAATGCTGCAGCTGAGGCCCGCGTCGCAGCAGGGGGAGTTGCTTGCGCTGTGGTGGCTGTGCCCGACACACGCCATGGGCAGAGGCCGGGCCACGGTGGCCGGCTGATGCTTGCGCCGGCCTGTGCACATCCAGCGATCCAGCGCTGTCAAGGCCTCGGCAGCCATGTCGTCCGCACTCCCGTCCGGCCTCACCCGCAAAGTGAACAAGGTGCGCTCGGCGCATACGCATGTGGCTCAATGCCGGACGCCCGCCGCAGAGCTCTCTCGCTCCGTGGATGCTCGGCGCCGGCGCCCTGTGCTCGCGCCGGTCTGGCGGGCGATGGCGGCGCGCCGAGCCCGGCGCGCGCGCAGACGCTGGAGATCCGCACCGAGACGCCCGAGCTGCTGGGCGCGCTGAGCACGCTGTCCACGTTCTACGCCGACAACACGCCCGCCGACCGGCGCCGGCTGCGCGCCACGATCGAGCGGCGCGGCCTGCGCACGAACGAGGCGTTCCTGGGCGCGGCCGAGGCGGTGATGCAGGCGCGCCCGAGCGGGCCGGCTCTCTCCAGGCAGGAGGCGGCAGCGTGCCAACGCCGCAGCAGACGTGTGCAGGGCGACGGAGGGTGGGCGACCGTGTGGGCTCCCTCCAGGGGCCCAATAGTGCAGCAGCGCGTGCCGGCGCGCGCCTGCGTCTACACTGCGGGCGCCAGCGGGTCAGCTGCCCGGCGCCTGCGCCCGCGCCTGCAGGAGCCCGCGCCCGGCACGCGCCGAGCGCCCGCGCGCGCCGCGCCGCAGGCGCTGGAGGGCGTGCAGGGCGAGCTGGACGGGCTGGCGGAGGGCTGCGGGCGGATCGCGGCCGCGCTGGCGGCCGCGCGCGGCGCCAGCGCCGAGCTGCTCGGCGGCGCGGAGCGCGTGGCGCGCGACCTGGCGGCCAGCGAGACGCGCAGCGCGCTGGTGGGCCAGTTCCTGGCGCAGTACCAGCTGGCGCCGGGCGAGGTGGCCGCGCTGCAGGGCGGGCCCGTGGACGACGCCTTCTTCGGCGCGCTGGAGCGCGTGCGCGCGATCCACGCCAACTGCCGCGCGCTGCTGCGCACGCACCACCAGCGCGCCGGCCTGGAGCTCATGGAGGCCATGTCCGGCTACCAGGAGACCGCCTACGAGCGCCTGTGCCGGTGCGCGGCCGCGCCCGGCGTGCTGCGGCGACGGCCGCGGCGCTCGCCGGCGGCGCCTCTACGCGACCGGCGGCCGCGGGGACTGGGCGCGCGCCGCAGATAGGGGCGGCGGCGGGGCGGGGTGACGCGGCGCGCGCCCGCGCGCAGGTGGCTGCAGGCCGAGTGCCGCGGCCTGGGCGGCGCGGACGCGCCGGAGGTCGACCCGCTGCTGCAGCGCGCGGCGGCCGCGCTGCGCGAGCGGCCCGTGCTGTTCCGCTACTGCGCGGAGGAGGTGGCCGCCGCGCGGCACAGCGCCCTGTTCCAGCGCTTCATCGCGGCGCTGACGCGCGGTGGCCCGGGCGGCATGCCGCGCCCGATCGAGATGCACGCGCACGACCCGCGCCGCTACCTGGGCGACACGCTGGCCTGGGTGCACCAGGCGCTCGCGTCCGAGCGCGAGCTGCTGGCCGCGCTGTTCGGCGACGACGCAGCCGCCGCGCCCGACATGCCCACCACCGCCGCGCTGCTGGACCGCGTGTTTGAGAGCATCTGCCGCCCGCTCAAGGCGCGCGCTTGTCCCGGGCGGCCGCCGTGTGCGCGGCGTGCTTGCTGGCAGCGCCTGCGTTGTGCTTCGTGGAGCGCGGGGCCGCGGGCCGGCCGCCCGCCTGCTGCAGTCGCCGGCCGCCGGGGGCGGCGCCTGATGCCCGCGCGCGGCCGCAGGTGCGCATCGAGCAGGTGCTGCTGGCCGGGCCGGCGCTGCTGCTGTGCTTCCGCGTCAGCCAGCTGCTGACCTTCTACCATGGCACCGTCTCGCAGCTGCTGGGGCCCGGCTCTCAGGCGCGTGCCGCGCCCGCCCCCGGCCCCGCTCCTGCCTGCATGGCAGGGCGCGAGCCGGACACGCTGCGCGAGGGGGGCCGCCGACTGACGCTCCGCGCGTTGTCGCCGCGCAGCTGGCGGGGACGCTCGCGGCGGCGGACCAGCTGGCGCGGCGCATGTTTGCGGAGCAGCTCAAGGCGCGCGGCGACAAGCTGCTGCGCTACCCGCCCGCGCCGCCGCCCGACCTGTCGCCGCCGCCGCAGGCGCGCGCGGCCCTGGGCTGCGGCGCTCGGCGGGCGCTGCTGCGCATGCGCCGCTCGTGGGGCCGGCTGACGGGGCGGCGCTTCAGGCATGCGCCGACCGGCGTGGGTGTTCCCGGCGCCTGCAGCCCGCGTCTCGGGGGGCTGCAAGCCCGGGCTGCGCATGACGAGGCAGCGCTCTTGGCGCCCGCCCGCCGGCGCAAATGACACGGGCGCCGAGCATGCGTGCTGGCACGTGCCTGGCTACCCCAACCCCATAACCGACAGCGCCCTGCTCTGCATCGCGGCGCCCACTGCGTGCACAGCGCTAGGAGTGCTGGTGCGCGGCATGCCCGCCGTCCTGGCAACGCCGCTGAAGGGGACAGCGCCGGCTTGCACGGACAAGCCGGCCGCCGGGTTCCGGCGCTGCCGCCGGGGGCCGCCGCTGCGCCGGGGGCGCCCGCGCGCCCGGCGCGCCTGCGGCGCCGCCCCGACGCCGAGCGCGCGGCCGCAGGTGGGCGAGGCGCTCGCGCAGCTGGCAGAGGTGGTCGGCGCGTTCGAGGAGGCGCTGGACCCGGCGGACGCGCGGCGCGGCGAGGCCGAGCTGGCGCCCGTGCTGGCGGGCGCGCTGGAGCCGCTGCTGGAGATGTGCGAGCGCTCGGCCGAGGCGCTGTCCGTGGACCACCCGGCCAGGCGCGGCGCCTGGGGCAGGGTCCCCATGCCGCGCCTGCGCAGCCCCGGGGCCCGCGCGGCGGCGCCCGGGCCTGCAACCCACACGCGCCGCCGGGCCGGGCCACCGGGCGCCCCCACAGCTCGTCGCCGGGCAGCGCCCGCCCCGGCCAGGCCGCGCGCGCGTCGCGCGCGCGCCGGTGCTCCAGGGGGGGCGGCCGCGCCGCGCGCAGGGTGGACGAGGCGAGCACGCTCGACCCGGCCGCGCAGCGCGTCTACCTGATCAACTGCCTGGCGGCCGCGCACGGCGCGCTGGCGCAGCACGCGTGCTGCCAGGCGCGCGCGCGCGGCCTGGCCAAGGCGCTGGACGGCCAGCTGGCCGGCCTGGTCGGCGGCGCGGCCGGCCGCCTGCTGGGCGGCTGCGGCCTGGCCGAGGCCGCCGAGCGCGTGCGCCTGTACCGCGCGCGCGGCGCCGGCGGCGGCGCTATGGCGGCCGACCCGGCGCTGCGGCCGGAGCGGCTGGCCGGCGCGCTGCGCGCGGCGTGCGCGCTGGTCTCGCGCCCGGACGCGCTGCCCGAGTTTGGCGGCCTGCAGGCGCCGCGGATCCGCGCGCAGGCGGTCGCGGGCGTCGCGGCCGCGCTGGCCGGCGCGTACGCGGACGTGCACGCCGCGCTGGCCGACCCGGCGAGCGGCTACGCGGCCGGCGCGGCCGACGGCCTGGAGCCGCCGGACGCCGTGCGCACGATCCTGGGCGTCGCCTGAGGCAGTGTGGGCGCGCGCTTGTTCAACTGGTTGGGGCAGCACCCAGGAAGGCACATGTATAGCCGGAAATGTGGCGGTGCACTGTTTGGCAAGCTTGGCCGAGTGGTTAAGGCGTGGGGTTCAAGCACTCGATTGCTTCGGCAGGCCCCTGCTCGATTATTCCCATGGACGCAGTCCGCGTGAGTTCGAACCTCACAGCTTGCAGAAGGTGGCTTTCGTTTTGTCACAGACGACCACTTTTTTCTTTTGCAGTTGCCTCTGATGAGAATGTGGACACAGCTTGCCAACATGGACGCAGGAGTGATGGCCCTTCTGCGCCTGTCCTCCTATTACTTTTAAGGTCGCAACTCTGCTCAGCTACGGTCAAATCATAGCTCAGGAGCGCTCACGGGGGAAGCCTGCGGAACGGTGGTGCTCGGGAGTGCTTGCACAGGATGGGAAGCCACTAGAGACGCACACGCGTCCAGGTCGAGCACCTCTGCAGGGCAGCGGTGGCACGCCAGGGAGCGCTCCAACGTTGGGCGTCCCAGCGCCAGCGTTCCTGAGCAGTCACCTCCGCGCACCCAGGCCGCATGCTGCCTGGGACCTGCGGTCGCTCGTGCTCAGGCGCGCAGGCGTGCGCCACGCATATGCGTCGACTGCACGCCCGGAGGTGCCTGCTTCGGCTGCGCCGACGCGGGTCGCGCCTGCAGCAGCGACCAGGGCAGGTGCCAGCAGACGGGCTCCTCGGGCTTGCGATGCACAGGGTGGCCGCCGCCCTGTGACGCGTCGACGTGCGCGCTCGCACCGTCCTACCCGTCAGGGCTAGGCTGCAGGAGCGCATAGTGGCAGCGCTGCTCGGGGGGCCAGGCGCGAGGCGCCGCCAGGGCAGGCTGGAGCTCTGAGGCGGAGCTGGCGGCCAGGTGGCCGGGGTCACCCGGGCCTGTGCCTGTGCCGCGCGTGAGCGCTCGCACGCCAGACGACGTGCGCTCTGGTGTTGTTCTGTCCCTCGCGAACCGCGCCCCGCAACTGTGCACATCTGCACCCGAGGCCTGCGTGACGCTGTGTGGCCTGGCGCCTCTGCCGCGCAGCAGAGGCGCGTCGAGCTCGGCGTGCTAGTATGGGAACAATTCGCGGCAAGCCTGGCAGGTCGCCTGCGGGAATCGCCGGTCTTAGACCCAGCTGCAAGCTTGGCGCCAGACCGCCTGACCAGTGCGCCTGGTGTGCCGCAATGCACACACAGTGCTCAGGAGCTTACCGTGCAGGATGCTCCACAGCCTCTGCCGAGTGCCCGGGACGGCGCATGCTGCCGCACGTGCCGACCACCCAGCAAAGCACAGCACAGCATGCCTAGGCGTCGGACCGAGGCCGCCTGTCGGAGTCTCGTCGGCGTGGCCTCCGCGAGACGACAGGCCCCACACGAGGCCGCTCCCAGCTCGTTCTGCCTGCGCTCGGCGGGCGCGGAGTCTGCGCGCACTGCGCGGTGGCAGCCCGGTGTCGCCAGCAGCGGCGGCGCACACAGGCACGGCCCGGCCACGTACACTCTGTGCACGAGCAGGCTGGGTTTGCTGTGCGGAGTGCAGGTGTGCGCCTGTCAGGCAGCATCCCGTCCAGGGATGGGACGTCTGCTGCTGTGCGCAAGGTGGCTGCAGGCGCGCGCGGGTGCACGCGCTCCAGTGACAGCCCGGTACAGGGATCTTACCTGCGCGGGGGCTGTGTGCACGGGCTGCTGAGTTGAGCAACCCGTTGCTGCGGTGCAGGACCGACGCAGCCCAGATCGCGGGTGGGTCCGACGCAGCGCGGGTCGGGCGCCCGGCGTGCTGTGCACGGGCGGCTGCTGCGAGGGCAGTGCGCCGTCGGCGCCCAGGACATGGACTCTGACAGGGAGTGCGTCGTCAGGCTCGTCGGGCTGCTGGCGTCCGGCGGCTCTGCCGACGTGCAGGAGCAGGCCGCCGGGACGCTGCGGTACCTGTGCTGCAACAGCGCCGGGGCCAAAGTCCACGTCAGGGAGTGCGGCGGCATCGCCGCGCTGGTCGCGCTGCTCGCGCCCGGCGGCTCTGCGGCCGTGCACGAGCAGGCTGCGGCGGTGCTGTGCAGCCTGTGCAGCGACAGCTCACTGAACCGGATGTGGGTGCGGGCGAGCGGGGGCCTCGCCGCGCTGTCCCGGCTGCTGGCGCCCGGTGGCAGGCCGGCCGCCGTGCAAGCGCAGGCTGCGGCGGCGCTGCGGACGGCGTGCATGGACAACGGCCAGAACTGCGACAGCGTCGCGGACTGCGGGGGCGCGGCGGCGCTGGTCGCGCTGCTGGCGCCCGGCCGCCCTGACGCCGTGCATGAGGCGGCCGCTGCGGCGCTGCAGAGCCTGATCGCTGGCAGCGTCCGGATCAAGGGCTGCTTTGCGCTGTGCGGGGGCGCCGCGGCGCTGGTCGCGCTGCTGACGCCCGGCAGCTCTGGCACAGTGCACGAGCAGGCGGCCGGGGCGCTGCGGAGCCTGTGCTCTGGCAGCGCCCAGAACCAGCAGAGCGTCGCGCTGTGCGGGGGCGCCGCGGCGCTGGTCGCGCTGCTGGCGCCCGGCAGCAGCGGCGCAGTGCACGAGCAGGCGGCCGGGGCGCTGCGGAGCCTGTGCTCTGGCAGCGCCCAGAACCAGAACAGCG